>Ga0209395_1006020_pt1 | contig 13336 bp, 12 predicted proteins | sample GOMGulsemesocosm_3_FD_184635 | JGI IMG/M metagenome (GOLD analysis project Ga0209395, IMG submission 184635) | Methane-oxidizing microbial communities from mesocosms in the Gulf of Mexico - GOM9D Gulf of Mexico (SPAdes) (version 2) | ecosystem: Environmental > Aquatic > Marine > Cold seeps... | reverse complement strand
CGATAAGCCATGTTCAAATATTTTAAAAATTTTTCGTAAGACGGAAATGCACCTATTTAATGAGTCATCTGAAACAATCATTTGCGGCCATACTTGATCAAAAAGTTCTTCTCTTGTGACTATTTCTCCTTCTGCTTGAGCAAGGCATTCAAACACTTGAGCGACTTTTTTTTCTATATGAATGATTTCGGGAGTGATTTTAGAATGGAGTTCGCAGTATTCCGCTTTTAATATGCTATCACCTAAATCATAACTCGAATTTAAGTGGGGAGCTGGCGTAACAAGTTTAATATTTGGTTGACTAAGCATCGCTACATTGAATCATTTCCGTGATTCGACAATAGGCTAAAGTTTAGACAAATATACAAGAAAAGCGTAGTAGTTAAGGAAGAAATTTAGCGTTTATTTTTTCTTTAAAAGTAACAATTTATTTTATTGCAGCAATATCATCATCTAGCTGGTTATTGCCAATGAGTAATTGAATATCATCATCTACGGATTTCTCCATCATCACTGAGCCCATCGGCGACTGAGGAGTGATCACGGTTATTTGCTGCCCATTGGTTTCACAGCGAAATCCAGCCGCCGCTGAGGCAATAAAAAACCAATGGTTTTCACCGCAATCTTGTGAAAGTTGCACTAAGGATCCCAAGCGTACTTGTTGGCATCTTTTTAAGGGTAATGCTTTAAGTTCTGCTATAGATCGTTTTAATGCTTGAACTCTTCTTGATTGTCCTTCAGCAAGATAGCTTGCCTCAATGGCGAGGGTGTCATATTGCGTTTCTGCTACGGATTGATCATCAATGGCTGCTAAATGCGCATTATTGGCGGCCGTTGAAAGGCTAGCTAACTCGTCCTTTAAATGGACTAATATTTTCCTAATAATTTCTGCTTTCATTAACTGTAGTTGTTTTGTTTATATAAATTGGAGATGCCTAGATGGTAACACATTCATCAATAGAGCATTTATAGATACTATTCTTAACTCAATCTGACAGGTGTCAAAATAAAGCTTGAACTTTGACCAACAAAGGTCTATTTTATTAACCTCAGCTTAGCGCTTAATTAACGTAGACAAGAAATTACTTATGACAACATCATCACCATTTCCTCACTTATTAACGCCATTAGACTTAGGTTTTACTCAAATAGAAAACCGCAGTTTGATGGGGTCAATGCATACTGGTTTAGAAGAAGAAAAAGCCGGTTTTAAAAAGTTGGCTGCGTTTTATGAAGCGCGTGCAAAAGGTGGTGTTGGACTGATAGTGACTGGCGGGATAAGCCCAAATGCCCGTGGTAGGTTATCGCCATTTGGTTGTCAATTAAGTCATTTTTGGCAAGTTAACAAACATAAACAAGTCACTGAAGCTGTACATAAATACCCAACAAAAATTTGTTTACAGCTTTTACATGCTGGACGCTATTCTTATCATCCATTCAGTGTTTCATCAAGTAAAGTTAAAGCACCGATTAACCCTTTCACTCCAAGTGCAATGTCGGTTAGACAAATTAAAAATACCATAAAAGATTTTGCTCATTCATCAAAACTGGCGGCAAAGGCGGGTTACGATGGTGTAGAAATTATGGGTTCAGAAGGTTATTTAATTAACCAATTCAGTTGTGTTCGTGTCAATAAACGTACCGATGAATGGGGTGGCACTATTGAAAACCGCATGCGTTTAGGTTGTGAAATAGTTAAAGCGGTTCGTGAAAAAGTGGGTGAGAAGTTCATTATTATTTTCCGTTTGTCGATGCTTGATCTCGTTGAGGGTGGCAATAGCTGGCAAGATATTGTCACCATGGCCAAAGCTATTGAAGCTGCTGGCGCGACTATAATCAATACAGGTATTGGTTGGCATGAAGCAAGAGTTCCGACCATTGTAACTTCGGTACCACGTGCAGCATTTACCTGGATCACCGAGCGGATGAAAAAAGAAGTATCAATTCCGTTAGTGACTACAAATCGTATTAATACCCCAGAAATTGCTGAACAAGTCTTAGCGGATGGTCATGCCGACATGGTGTCGATGGCGCGACCATTCTTAGCTGACGCGGATTTTGTCAATAAAGCCAAAGAAGATAAAAGTGATGAAATCAATACTTGTATTGGTTGTAATCAGGCTTGTTTAGATCATGTTTTTAAACAGCAACGTGCTTCATGTTTAGTTAACCCGCAAGCGTGCTTTGAAACTGAATTGGTGATTGAAAACACCACCGTCAGTAAAAAATTAGCTGTTGTGGGTTCAGGTCCTGCGGGCATGGCATTCAGTGTATATGCGGCGAAAAAAGGTCACCAAGTAACCTTGTTTGATAAAGCAGGGGTGATTGGTGGGCAGTTTAATATTGCCAAACAAGTACCTGGCAAAGAAGAGTTCTATGAAACTATTCGTTATTTTGAGGTTCAGCTGAAAAAGCATGGTGTGGATGTGCAGTTGAATACAGAAAAAAGTGCCGAGTCATTAATAGAACAAGGGTTTGACGAGGTAATATTAGCAACGGGTATTTCACCAAGAAAATTAGATATAACAGGCATTGATCACCCTAAAGTGAAATCATATTTACAAGTATTGAAAGATAAAGAGCCCGTTGGCAATAAAGTGGCCATTATTGGTGCTGGAGGCATTGGTTTTGATGTTGCTTGTTACCTTGCTGAAGGCAAGTCGCTTACGGGTGATAAAAATGCCTGGTTAAAAAGCTGGGGTGTTGATCAAGCATTTCAAGAAAACGGTGCATTACTCAACCAATCTATCCATCAAAAAACCGACAAAGAAATTCATTTATTGCAACGTAAAAAGTCGAAAGTTGGCGCTGGTCTAGGTAAAACATCAGGTTGGGTTCACCGGGCGACATTGCAGAAAAACGGCGTAAATATGATCGCAGGTGTTACTTATAAAGCAATTGATGATCAAGGTTTGCATATTGAAGTTGACGGCAAAACCCATTTATTAGACGTTGATCATGTCATTATTTGTGCTGGGCAAGAGTCTGAAAGGTCGTTATATCAAATCCTAGCAGATGCTGGTGTTAATACGCATTTAATTGGTGGCGCAAATGTGGCGGCGGAATTAGATGCTAAACGCGCTATACGTCAAGCGGCAGAACTAGCCATGGTTATTTAATTACAATTTTTTGCTATTTAGCTATTGTACAAACAGTTGATTAAAACCGCAGTTTTTGAAAGTATAGTTATAATTACACGGTCAGCTTAGATTGTGCCATTCATAACATAATAAGAAAATAAATGACTTTCATACTTCAACCTGCGGTTGCGTTATCAAATTCTCTACGCTTTAAAGCTAAATTTTTACTCTTAGCATGCATGTTCTATATACCTCTTATTGCTTGTGTTATCTGGATTGTTAATGATCAGCTGGCATTATTGAAACAATATGAGAGTGAACTGCAAGGTTTTGAGCAAATTGAAAGTGTTATTTTTTTGGAAAAAGCGATAGCACAAACCAGAATAGATCCAAATAAAGCAGCCAGTATTACCAGTAAAATTAAACAGTTACAAGTAGACTTATCAAATTCATATCACTTTACGCAATTAACGCCTCAAACTACTGCGTTATTAAAATTTTGGCAGTCTCAACAAAATAATCTAGGCGTAGAAAACTTCACCGCTTATCAAAATTTATACAGTCAAACGCTGTCACTGAGAGAAAATATTGCTGCGCTAAGTGGTTTAACGCGTGAAAGCGACGTGATTGCCTTTTATCTCATGGAGTCTGGCGAGCAACATTTACCGTCATTGCTTGAATACTTAGCTCGCTATAAAGATTTAACCGCCGACATTATTGAGCAAGGCTTTAGCGCAGAATCTTATACCTCAATAGTTGCTTTAAATAATAGATTGAGTGAAATTATTTCAAAATTCACTAAAACCAATGAGCAGCTGGCACGTGTAGCAGCTGATAACGTATTAACTCATGTTCAACAAGCGAGAACACTTATAAAGTCGATTACTGAATATCAACAAGTGGTGAATTCTCAAGTGATTGAGCCCGATGATATTGCACTGAGTATTAGTGAGTCAAAACGCCAATCTAATGAACAAATGGGGTTGTTAGATAAATATAAAAAAGCAACCAATAAGTTATTGCTTACTCGTATCACCTCGATGCAAAGCAACAGTAGTCAGTCATTATGGTTATTATCCGTGGTAATACTTATTGTAACTGTAGCTAGCAGCTACCTGTCATTAGCGATCTATCAATCATTAAGAAGAAATGTTTACCACATTAATCAAGCCGCGGAAAGATTAGGTAATGGTGACTTTACTGAAACGTTATCTGTGCAAGCAAAAGATGAGTTAGGTGATATCGGCAGAAGTTTTGCCTTAATGCAAAGTAAAATACAGCAACTATTAATCTCATTTAACAACGATGTTGGCGAGCTGCGTAACGCTTCGAGCAATATTTATCAATTAACTGATGATATGCAAAAAAATATCGCCACTCAGCAACAGGAAATTCATCGTGTTGCTGACTCTATAAGCCAAGTCAGTGATTCAGTTAAGACAATTGCTGATAATACCAATGGTGCTCAGCAGCTTACCGAGTTGGCCAGTGATAATGTCAGCCAAGGGCAAACAACAGTAAAAGATACTGGCGAAACCATTAATGATATTTCCCAAGAAGTTAATATCTCAGCCGTCGTTATTAATGAATTAGCAGAAAACAGCAGTGAAATAGCAAGTTTTGTGAATGTCATCCGTGAGATAGCCGATCAAACAAATTTATTAGCATTAAATGCCGCCATTGAAGCCGCAAGAGCTGGAGAACAGGGAAGAGGGTTTGCTGTGGTTGCCGATGAAGTAAGAACGCTGGCGAGTCGAACACAAGATTCGACCACTGAAATACAGCGCATTATTGAAAAATTACAAAAAGGTGCCAGTGACTCGGTTATTGCGATGAATCACGGGGTAGAGAAAGCAAAATTGGGTGTTGAAAAAACCGAACAAGTGCAACACGCTTTCAGTGAGGTAACCAATAACGTTGAAAATATTGTCAGCGCCACCTCAGAAATATCGGTAGCGGTTACCCAGCAACGAGAAATGGTAACTGACATTGATGAAAATACCACTAATATTGCACAGGGGGCCGATCAGGTCTTACATGCTGCTAATCAAGCAGCCGAGTCAGGACAAAACCTCTCAGCATTAGCCGATCATTTGTCAGTTCAGCTTGAACAATTTACCTTACGCAAATAAACTAGCGAGGTAATTAAACTTTAATTAGATGACATGAATTTATCTTCAGTGGCAATAGAAAAGCAAAATATTGAAATTTTACTTTCTCCTAAAGACTATTATCAACGATTAATCACCTTAATCAATCAAGCAACACAGCGAATTTATATTACCGCGCTCTATCTACAAAATGATGAAGCAGGTACTGCTGTGCTTGATGCCTTGTATCGAGCAAAAGAAAAGAACCCTCAGCTAGATGTATGTGTTTTTGTCGATGCTCATCGGGCGCAACGTGGTTTGATTGGTGAAGCCGAGCAACTCGGTAACCGTGCAATGTATATGGAGTTTGCTAAGAAATATGCTGCTAATATTGAAATTTATGGTGTTGCTGTTAAATCTAAAGAATTACTTGGAGTGCTACATTTAAAAGGCATGGTCTTTGATAATGAACTTTTATACAGTGGCGCAAGTATCAATAATATATATTTACATCACCAAGAGAAGTATCGTTTAGATCGTTATTACCAAATTAGCTCTACAAAGCTGGCGGATAGTTTTTGTCAATATTTAACAAACAATTTCATTCAGTCAGGCGTTGCAATGGATTTAACTACCGAACAAGCCTTAACTAAAAGACAACAAAAAGTTCAAAGCAAACATACTACCCGTATTGTTAAACGAGCATTATATTCAGTTGATAGCAATGACGTTAGTGGTGAGATGCAAGTTACACCGTTAGTCGGTTGTGGCAAACGAAAAAATGTCTTAAACAATGCAATATGCCAGTTGCTTAAACAAAGCCAGCAAAACATTGTTGTGTTTACCCCATATTTTAATTTGCCGCGTATTGTCACTAAGCAGCTGATTTTTGCATTGAAAAGAAATGTAAAAGTCACGATTATTGTCGGTGATAAAACCGCCAGTGATTTTTATATTGCTGATGAAGAAAAATTTAGCACCATTGGCATAATCCCTTATATTTATGAGCAAATATTACAACGCTTTGTTAAACGTTGGCAGTCTTATATCGACAGCAAACAATTAACGGTAAAACTGTGGCAAGACGGTGAAAATAGCTATCATTTGAAGGGCATGGTTGTTGATGAACGTTATCATTTACTAACCGGCAGTAATTTAAATCCGCGTGCATGGGGTTTAGATTTAGAGAATGGCTTACTTATAGATGATCCTAAACAGTCGATGATGCCAGAGTTTGAACAAGAATTAGCAACGATATCTGAAAATACTTCGACTATTGAGCATTATCAACAATTAGATGCGATAAAAGACTATCCACTCAAACCGAGAAAACTATTACGCCGCTTGAAGTTATCTCAAATTGACAGAATACTTAAAGGATTCTTATAAAGAGAATTCTTTAAAACACACAAACTAAATGAGTAATGGAAGCCAAAGTAATGTCAGAAAAATATTTTAGTGAAACCTTTAAACCTAGGTTTTGTGATACCGATGCTTTAGGGCATATCAATAACACTATGGTGCCCGTTTGGTTCGAAGGTGCACGAGATCCTGTTTTTAAGTGGTTTATGCCTGAGCTAGATTTAAGTCAGTGGAAGCTTATTCTTGCTAAAATTGATGCGACTTTTCATGGCCAAATGTATTATGAACAGCCCATGGAAATACGAACTTACGTGGGAAGAATTGGTGGTTCATCTTTTGATATTTATCAAGAGCTTTGGCAAGACGGTAACAAGTGTGCTTCAGGTACTGCAGTAATGGTCTATTTTTGTTACGAAAAGCAAGCTTCATTGAAAATACCCACAGAGATAAAAAACACCATGCAAGAATACCTATTTTCTTCTGATTAATACTAAATATTAGCAGTTCGATACTCTAAAGGGGATAACGCTAGCTGCTTCTTGAATGCTCTAGCAAAAGTGCTTGGTGAGCTATAGCCTAATTGATAAGCTATTTCAGTAACAGGCATTTTGGTCATGGTTAAATACTGTTTGGCTAAGGTTAAACGTACTGTATTCAATAAAACAGTATACGGCTGACCTTCTTTATGAAGTTTACGTTGTAATGTTCTTTTACTCATAAATAATTTATGGGCGATGACCTCTTCGCTAGGGCAACCTACGGGCAATAATTCGGTAATAACTTTAAGCACCTTTGTCGCCGTTTCACCATTATTCATGGCGCTTAAATATTTATTAATAGCAGACTCATTGAGTTCAACAAGTTCTGGATCATGAGTAGGCAGCATTTCATTTAATAAAGGTTTTGAGAATGAAATGCAGTTACTCTTGCTTTCGCCATATACCGGACATTGAAAGTATTCTTCATATATATTTATTTCTTTACCAATGGGGAAAGTGAAATATACCCCCGTGGCAGGAATGTTTTTTGAAGCCGCCAACCTAAACATTTTTAAGAAAAAGCCAATGCCCAATTGCAGTGCACAAGGGTGAGCTTTAGCTTTGAGTGGTTCTTGATGTGGTTGTATAGGTTGATATTGAATAAATAACTCATCCACTTTGTCAATCAATTCGATTTTCATCGCGGTATTAACTAATTGGCTGTTGGAAACAAAACGTCTCAACCCTTCTTCAAGATTTGCACTGGCCATCCAAGCTAAACCAATACCTTTTAAATAGGCGGGTTGAAATAAAGAAGCAGCCACCAAACCTAATTGTTCATTGTTTGTCGCTGTCACTGCTAGTTGCCATAACCTGGTCATATTATCCATAGAGACACGGTTTTCAGGAGCGGTGGATGAACTGAGTTCAATACCCGCTTGGCTAAAAATGTCATCTGAAGCGACTTCATAAATGGCCAAAACTTGAGAGATCAATTTAGGAATTGTTGAAACTGTTGTTGCCGTCATAAAGTGCTTATTAAGTCAGTGAAAAATTCTGAGGTTTTATCCTAGCGATTATTGTCACCTATTGCACTGTTTTTGGCGCACAAAGCTGCGCGATAACCACTTGTATTTGTCATTATATTATCAAAGGTTAGCAAGGCGTTTAACTAAACGTTTTATATTTTGACAGCAGGAGTTAGCAGTGAAAAATTTCAAATTTTCGTTTATTACATTTTTTATTATCGGTTTAGTTTTAAACCCAATAGCGGCGACAGCAAAAGTTGACAGGGCAAATAATCGCACAGAGTCTCGGCAAGATGATCGTAGAGGTGAGCACAGGGAACCAAAAAATCTACATCGTAACGCGGTTATTCGTCATAAGCCTAAAGTGGTTGTCGCGAGACATAGAAGTTTTAGAAACGTGGTGATTGTCCGTCCTCATGGCCATGCATATATCGGTTATGGCAGCTATTACCATGATAATGAGGCTTGGAAATGGTTAGCGTTCACAGCAATCACATTGAAAGTACTTGATAATATTAATGAAGAAGCACAACGCAAACATGAAAGTGCACAAGTGAGTGCTACGACTGCTAACGTTGGCGAAAAAATTACTTGGCATGATAGTGACTCTTCTGGGTATGTGATGACCACGAAGGAAGGAACGAATGCCAATGGATTAAGCTGTCGGGAATTCCAACAAGAAATTACCGTTGGGGGTAAAACAGAACAAGCCTATGGCACAGCCTGTTTACAAGCTGATGGTGCTTGGAAAATCATAACGTAAGATAAAGCCTTTGTGTTTAATACCTAGATTAGAATCATAGGAGTAATACGATGAAATACATAGTAGCAATACTGGTCGCTTTAAGTTTATTAAGCGGTTGTGCGTCTAATCAAAGCCTTTCATCTCAAGAACGGGACGAGGCTTATGCCGAGTACATCGATAAACAAAGATTGCTAAGCCAAGATAAAATTCGCACTTTTAAATTTAATGGCTGGCGTGCCTTAAGTAATCATTTTTTAATTATTTCAACATCGCCGAGTAAGAAGTATTTAGTAGAAGTTAATGGTTATTGCGCGAACTTATACCATGCTCAAACGATTGCCGTTAACCAAGGCATGAGTTCAAGCTTGGTTACCCGCTTTGACTCAATATCCGCAATATCAACGCCAGGTATTAAATGTTTTATTAAGTCGATATACAAACTAACTAAGCAGCAAGTAAAAGAAATCTCTGCGATTGGCAAAGTCGATACGGCACAACCAGAGCAAAACAACTAGAGAGGCAATTATGAAAAAATATTCAACATTATTAACAACACTATTGTTCAGTCTTGCGGTGAGTTTACCTATTTCACAAAGTGTGTTTGCAGCTCAAACAAAGGTTGAATGGGTGAATCCTAAATCGTATGCCGACATGCGGGCTGGAGAGCAAAATAGAAAAGCATTTCGAGAGCGTACTTTAAAGGTTTTAGAGCAACATTTAATTGGACTTGCTCAGCACCTTCCTCAAGAGCAGACATTATTCATTAAGGTGTTAAATCTTGATCTTGCGGGGGAAATTGATTTTGTCGGGGCAAGGCAGCTACGCATTTTAAAGCAGCCTTATTTCCCACGAGCTACCATTTCATTTCAACTCGTTGATAGCCATAACAAGGTGCTTACTTCAGGAGAAGATAAATTAAAAAACAGCAATTTCTTGCAAGTAAATCATTTAAGTTACCGCAATAAACCCTTAGGCCACGAAAAAAAGATGTTAGATGATTGGTTTAAGCAGCGCTTTGCTCAATGGTTGGCTAACCATTAATACGTTGCAATTGTTATCACTTAAAGTGTGGAGGTTATCTGTATATTTTAATCCATGCTTTGGGTGATGAAGACCGGGAATGTACCTGCTATTTTATTGTTTTATATGCTATTTAAGCAATGGGAACAATCTGGAGTACCTAGACTTTATAAGCAAGCCTGCGTATCATTTATGTTTATTAAATATCATCAAAAAAGTTGAATGAAAATGGTTAGGCTCTTAATTATATTTACTATGTTTTTCAGTGCTATGCCTTATGCAAATACTGTTGAACGGTGTAAGACTTTGCATCAAGCAAAAGAGCGTCTTGCTTGTTATGATAAATTTCACCAATACCAGCAAAAAATGGTTAATGATGAATTAAGTATTGCTAAAGAAGGTGCGCTAGAAAATCAACAAATTAAAGCGCATATTGCTGATTCTGCACAATTAAAGCGCAGTGATTTTTCTTTAAAAGCACATCGGCAGTCATATTTTATGCCAGTTTCTTATAATGAAACACGCAGACCTATAAATGATATCGCCGGTGATGTGGCGACAAATACACCAGACTTAGACGATGTCGAAGTGAAATTTCAAATCAGCTTTAAGATGAATGTTTGGGATGAAATTATCGGTGAAAACAGTCAGTTAGTAGCTGCTTATACGCAAAAATCTTTCTGGCAAATGTATAACGCTGATTTTTCATCTTTATTTCGTGAAACAAACTATGAGCCAGAAGTTTTTATTAATAAACGACTTGATTATGAATTTTTAGGTTTCAACTTGAGTAATGCAAGTTTAGGTTTTGTACATCAATCGAATGGCCGTTCTAACTTATTTTCGCGAAGTTGGAATCGTGTTTATGCAAATTTTGTTTTTCAACGGGATAATTTTGCTTTATCAATCAAGCCATGGCAGCGTATTAATGAAAACATTGAAACAGATGACAATCCAGACATCGCTGACTACCTAGGTAGATATGAAATAGGTATGCTCTATAAATGGCAACAAAGTGAGTTTACTCTACTGTTACGTAATCTTGCAGCCAACAAACATTCAGCCAGCTATCAGTTGGGCTGGCAATTTCCGTTAAATAATGACATAAATTTTTATGCAGAGTATTTTAATGGCTATGGCGAAAGTTTAATTGATTATGATTACAGAAATGAGACGTTTGGTTTAGGTATCACCGTAGGTAAGTGGGTCAAATAGGCCTGATAACCGAGTAGGAAATAAGATATGACCCCTTATGAACTTTTGGATTTAGCGCTTTCTCTAAGTAATCGCATTGATACCCATTGGACCTTGTTTATTTCGGTTCATCTCGCGTTAATTGGCGGTATTATTTATGTTGACCGGCCATTGTTTCGCAATGAAAAGATTGCCGCGATTATCATATATACCGGCTTTGCTTTGGTGAATTTTATGATGATGAGAAGTCAGGCATTATTTTTAGGCAGTATTTATCAACAAATTTACCTAATGAAAGAGCAAGCCTGCTGTCTTGATAATAAAGTCATCGAATATGTTGTCAGTCTCCATGAATGGGATAGCTCAGCTAAAACACGCACCAGTATTTTAGTTACTCATGTCGTTATGTATATTATTTTAATGTTATCAATATTTTATGATCGTGTTTTACCAAATAGCATGATTGATGATAAACAATAAAAATGACCTAATGCGATTAAACCTCTGCTAGAACATTTAAATTTCAGAGTATAGAAGGGAAGCGAATATGAACACCAAAAATAAATTATCATGCCTTGCTGTATTAATGATTAGTGCCTTTTTATCAGGTTGTGCGAGTCATGTAAATCAAGTTCAATCGGGATTTTTAGGCGATTATTCACAACTAAAAACAGCGAATAACTTTGAAAATACTAAAATATATCAAGCCTCTAATTTCGATCGGGATACTCTAGCTGCGATCAGAGAGATAAAAATTGTGCCGTTTGAAATCTGGATTCAACACCCGGAAAACAATGACGGTATAAGATTAAATGCCCAAAGATTGCAGGATTTAAGTCGCTATTTTCATCAACAGCTAAAACAAGCACTGCAAAATGATTATCAACTGGTTGGCAAAGCAGGCTCAGAAACGTTAATTATTCAAGGTGCTTTTTCAAAGGTAAAATTATCTGAGCCGGAGCTTTCGGTGACAGACTTCATTCCGGTAAGATTAGTCTTAAATGCTGGTAATGCCGCATATCTGAATGTGACCAATCAACAAGATGTTATCACTGAAGTTTCGATTGAAGTAGAGTTCTTATTTGGTAAGACATCGCAAAGAGTATTTGCCATGACGGCGACCAAGCAGGTTGATGCAACTATTGGACAGAGTAGTGATGAAGCCTATAAAGCGGTCACCGATGTTTTAGATGTTTGGGTCAAAAACTTTGTGAATAAATTAACAGAGATACGTAAAAGCACAAAATAATTCATTTGATATCAACAGGAACAACAACATGATTAAAAGCAAAGGTGTATTAACAAACATTTTGTTGAGCTCTTTGGGCTTGATGTTAGTAAGCTCGTGTAGCGAACAGCCACAAGTTGACAGTGCCAATAAATTACGACCGGTGAGAACCCTTACCGTTTCTGCACCTGACCTTAATCGAGCGCATGAGTTTACTGCGGTTGTTGATGCTTCTCGTAAAGCTGATTTATCTTTTAAAGTTTCAGGTGAATTAATACAGTTTAATGTTAATCAAGGTGAAGACGTTGTTGCAGGGCAAGTGATTGCTAAATTAAATGATCGCGATATAAAAGTGCAATTAAATGAGGCTCAGTCATATTTTGATAAAGCAAAAGCTGATTTTACTCGAGCAAAAAACCTTATTGGTACTCACGCTATTTCACAGGCAGACTTTGACCAATTAAAATCACAATTTACTTCGGCAAAAGCAAAGCTTGATACCGCGAAAAATAATTTAGAATACACTGAACTTAAAGCTTCTTTCTCAGGGATTATTGCCAAAAAGTATACCGACAATTTTCAAGAGTTAAGAGCGGGCTCTGCTGTTGTTGCCCTACATGATATAAGTAACATATACCTTAAAATAGACTTGCCTGAAAGCATTATGATCCGCGTAAGAAGACAAGATCAACCACCAAAACTTACCGCTAAATTTGATGCCATTGCTGGTGTTGTTTTTCCTCTAGAATTTAAAGAGGTTTCAACACAAGCTGATGATATTACTAAAACATATCAAGTAACCTTGACCATGGCGGCGCCAGAAGAACACAATATTCTTCCTGGAATGACTGCGCATGTTACTGCCGAACGATTACAAATTAGTGATGGCAGTGAAGCGCGATTCTACTTACCGGCAAAAACAGTACTTAAAGATAGTCAAGGGCACTTTGTTTATACCGTTAAGCAAAAAGAAACGGGTATAGGTGTGGTTAGCCGCCAAGCGGTTACTGTTGGTGATATAACCGAATTAGGTATTGAAATATTTGCCGGCCTTAAACAAGGCGACAAAGTACTTTCTGCAGGCATGAGTAAAGTGTCGAATGGCTTGGA
>Ga0209395_1006018_pt1 | contig 13338 bp, 8 predicted proteins | sample GOMGulsemesocosm_3_FD_184635 | JGI IMG/M metagenome (GOLD analysis project Ga0209395, IMG submission 184635) | Methane-oxidizing microbial communities from mesocosms in the Gulf of Mexico - GOM9D Gulf of Mexico (SPAdes) (version 2) | ecosystem: Environmental > Aquatic > Marine > Cold seeps... | reverse complement strand
CAACGCTCGCTTTCATTGCGACCAATGAACCAGAATACTGTGAGGTAGCGTCTGAATTTATCGATATCGCTTATCTCCCCTCACATAAAGAGATCGTTATTGAACTAATAGCCACACGGCTTTGCGCACTAACTAATATTCATCAATATCACTTTAAAGACATTAATAAAAATTCATTGATCTATGCGGTTTGCCAACAATTAAAACCAGCTATATTGTCATATTCAGCGCAAGTGTCAGGTTATCAATTTCATCTTAACCTAGATGATAAGCCAGACTACCCCGCCGCTTTTGCCAAGAAGCGAAAGCGTATCCTGAACAGGTTTACTAACTTTAAATCGACTACCAATAGTCAATTCGTTGTTGCAGATAATAAAGCATTGGCCCTGAAGCTCTTTGCACATTTAATACAGTTACATCAACAACGTTGGCTACAAAAAAGTAAATCAGGAGTCTTTGCAGATAGCCATTTTTCTGACTTTCACCGGTTATTCATCGAAAATAATTTTGAAAAAGGCATTATTGTCATCTCAGCTATACAAGTCGAGCAACAGATAATCGCGGTCAATTACGCCATAAGATGGCATAATACTTTGTATTTTTACCAAAGCGGCATTGACGATAGTTATAAACCAAACCTGTCGCCGGGACTATTAAACCACTTACTGCTGATCGACTATTGCGAAAATAACCGTATTCAACAATATAATTTACTAAAGTCTGCCAACATTGATGATTATAAAAGTCAGTTTTCGCAACTAGGTGATGAACTTATTGATATAACAATGCTATCATCAAAAAAAATGAACTTATTTAGGCTGGCCATTAATCACTTCAAACATGGTTTAAAGCATTTAATAAAGCGAGTAAACTAAAGGCAGTAGATGAATAATTTTCAACGAAAAATACCAGTAGAAGACGTTAAAAATCCAGCGTTTGCTTTCCTGCTAACTCTCTTGTTTACTTTTTTTATCTTTCTTAGACCACAAGAAATATTTGAGCCCCTCAACGGCATCCCTTTTATAGCGATCTTAAGTATCTTATTAATCGTTATTATCATTTTTGCCCATCGACCAATCCAACTAATGCCTCAGCATTATCTGTTGCTCGGCATGTTTCCTGTTGCCGCTATTTCTGGCGCCCTCAATGGTTGGTTTGGTGAGGGGGTAACACAAGGGTTTAAGTTTATAAATAGCTGTCTCATTCCATTATTTATTTTTTCTGTTATATACACGTCAGCAAGTAGACAAAAAGCGTTTATGTGGTTGTCATTAATCGCCGCCGCATTTTTTGTTCACAATGGCTATGTTCAGCAAAATTCAGCCGATGGCTTTGGTTGGTCAGGTACTGATTATGTGGAAGATGGCAGAATTCGTTATATAGGTTTTTTTAGAGATCCTAACGATTTAGGGGTATTTTTTATGATGAATATTCCTTTTGCCCTATATTTCACCAAACACTCAAATTTCTTTGGCAAACTACTCGGTATTGGTTTTCTTTGTGCTTTATTTTATGGCATTTACATGACCAACTCTCGAGGAACCATGTTAGCCGTCGTAGGGATGATAGGTTTATACACGTTAATAAGATATGGCGGTACCAAGGCTATTGTCGCGGGTTTAACTATCGCTCCTTTAGTATTGTTTGTTGCTTCCACCTTTAGAGCTATCAGTTCACAAGAAGCTTCAGCCAAAGGACGGTTATGGGCCTGGTGGGATGGCCTTGAAATGCTTAAAGCAAACCCGGTTTTTGGTGTTGGCAGTAATAACTTTACTGAGCATCATGGCCGAGTAGCGCATAATACTTATATTCAAATGGCTGCCGAGCTTGGTTTGTCGGGGTACTTGCTTTGGGTGACCATTTTACTGCTCACTTTACTCATGGGCTTCTCAATTATCATGTATGTAAAAAACTTACCTACCGCTGAGTTGACTGACAAGCTAAAAGCCGAAGCCGCTTTATCGATAACATGCTTTTATTCATTAGCGGGTTTTGCAATGACGGCTTTCTTCCTCACAAGGCATCGTTTTATTGTCTATTTTATGGTGGCAGGTATTGCCATAGCATCTTATAACCGGTTTGTAGCCTTGAGTAAGGCTGACTCCCTTGTTAACTATCAAAATGCAATTAAATCTATTCTATTGGTTGCTATGGCCATTATCATTTTTATCTATATTGTGTTGAAATTTACGGTTTAATATTTACAAGGTATTGGTTTAACCCATGTTATTGGAGCATTAATAAAGAATGAACACATCAATAGTACCAAGAGAAAACCACTTTATTTGGGTCAGGTATTTAGCTGCATTCTCTATTTTAATTTCTCATTCTCGGTTTATGACCTCACTGCCAGATTTTCATCAAGTTACCGGATTTATCACCTGGTTATTTCCTGGCGTACCAACACTCTTTTTTATTAGTGGTTTTCTCGTCAGCTTAAGTCACAATGGCGCTGACTTTAGTAGTGAATATTTAGTCAAAAGAATTCTCAGAGTGTTTCCGCCTTTATGGGCGTCAGTACTACTAACGGTCATTGCTTTATTCGCGGTCGGCTATTTAACACCCACCAATCTAAACTGGGGTGAATTCATTTTTTGGTTGGTCGGCCAGTTAACGGTTTTACAAGTGTATCACCCAAGCTTTTTAGATAACTTTGGTATCGGGGTCATTAATGGCAGTTTGTGGGCGATACCGGTAATTTTTCAATTTTATTTGGTCTTGCCATTTTTTGTGAAAATGGATCGGTATTTTTCACAAAAATATTCTAACAATTGGATCTACCTAATATTAATTGTTTTTGCTGTGGTTAATATTGCTTTTAATTATGCTCATAACTTCCATGAATCTGTGGTGACCAAGGTATTATTCCTAACCCTGATCCCATGGGCGTTCAATTTTTTCTTAGGTTACTTTTTGCAACGTAACTTTGCGCTTATAAAAAGTAAAAGCTGCTACTCCTTTTTGTTTTGGTTAGGGTTACATATCAGCGCATATTTACTATTAAGAGAGCTAGGACTAAAGTGGGGAAGAAATGATATTAACCCTATTTTATTGACTATCTTTGCCTTTGCTATTCTTCATGCCGCTTTTTTACCCCAAGCGAAGAATAAGGTTTTTGTTAATATTGCATCATTCTTAAAGAAATACGACATCACTTTTGGTATTTTCGTTTATCATGTCGTGGTAATAAACTTCATTATTCATTACGGTATTTTTGACGATAATATTACCTACCGAATGATACTATTGTTTACCGTAACCATAGCCGTTGCTGCTTTTAGTATGTTCTTTCTTGAAAAGCCCATTAAAGATAATAGAGATAAAATTTTAACTAAAGTTATTAGCTATTGGTCGACGATAAAGCCCTGCAGATCCAAACAAACCAATTGATTTTACCTCTAAAGGCTATGCATATAGTTTCATCAATCTACTTTTGTAGTAAATAGTCTTTACATGCATTATAAACGGTCGTTGCTTCCGATAATAACGCTTGGTCAAGCTCAATATTTTCATGTTTACTGGTTTTAATAATTTTCCCTTCCTTTATATTGGTTGAAGGATCTCCTGCTCCTGTGGCACCCGTACGATTGAAAATAGAATAATTTGGGGTTAAGGCTTGCTCTAACCCTAACCAAGTAGATAACTCGGCTAAGATACCTTCTGGTTGCTTCACTAGCTCATCAGAGTCAACAAAGAAAACATTGTTATTCTGCTTGGCATACTCTAGAAGCCTATTTAGCCTGCCACAATAATACTCAAAAGCAATTTGTTGATTTTTATAACCGCTTTCACCGGTCAAATCTCCCATATTAATAATGCTTTTCAAGGTACTCTCAGGCTCTCGTAACAGAAAAATCAACTTGGCATCTGTATGCTCAATCACCTCATCGGATAACAACATAGAATTATGTAATAGCTTATCAAGCATGTATTTATTATCAAAATCGCACTGCAAATCTTGATATAACTCAACATGCATTTTAACTAATGATGATTTTTTAGGGTACGAATAGTGCAACTCACTATAACCACAAATCTGCTCATTGGAACCAAGAATATGAGAGAGTAATGACGATCGACTTCTCATGTGACTCAGCATAAAAATATACTTAGCTTTTGGCTTAAGTAGGCTTGGTTTCTTTACGATTAAAGACAGTTTGTGTAATTTAGTTATTATGCTCATTGACTCAATTCTTTTGTTAAATTAATTGCTAGGCTATTACTAATATGCCTTTATTACCGAGTGAGAAATACTCTGACTCGTACATCCAATGAAAGGCAGAACCTTTTATATCAAATACTTCAGCAATAAGGTAGTAACTAATACGAATTTAGTCCCGCAATTTTAGTGCCGTTGACTCATACCGTTAACCACATTCAAAAACACTGTGGCTGTTGGTGACTTCATCGATACGATACTCTTTGATCCAGCTGCAATCTAAAACTAGTCGTCGGTAGGCTGCGAAAGCAACTCGCTCAACTGCACTGCCCACTGCTCAACATTGGGGGGGTAAAGAGATTCGGTATGATCACCGGGAATAGAGTAGATCTTTTCTTCGCCATTAAAAATGTTATCCCAGCCGAGATTACGACTTTTTTTATCCAGTTGACTACGAAAAATGTGAACATTACCGCGAAATGAGTCAGCCTTGTACGAAGCAATGGCATTTTTGTAACTATTAAAAAATGCATATCGACCTTGAGTATTAACCAATGCATCCGGACTTTCCGCCCCATTATTTCCTTGTTTCGTAAACGTTTGAATCACGCTCCGCACCTTTTGAGTAATAGTGTTCTTAATCATTTTTTGAATAGTCGTGTGCATACGCACCCTCAGTGTAAATTGCTTCATTGTATTTATGACTCCTCCGTTATCAACTATATCCATGTCGATCACATGACCCGGAGCAAAACAATCAATCAACAGAAGTAAATCCACCTGTTGGCCTTGCACTCTAAGTTGACGTGCCATTTCTAACGCTATTACTCCCCCCATACAATATCCCCCAAGTTGATAAGGACCTTGTGGTTGAAACGCTAAAATTTCCAGTAAATATGCAGCCGCTCTTTCTTCAACCGAACCATATATAGGGTTTGTTTCAGCATCGGGAGCTTCAAGCCCATAGCAAGGTTGATCCTTCCCCATTAACTCGACTAAGTTCCTCAAATGCAAAATGCTGCCCCAGCCACCATGAACGAGAAAAACTGGATTCTGGGTGCCTTCCGGCTGCATTGCAACCAGCGCTGTCATTTTTGATGAATGCGAGTCAATAGCAGCGGCAAGTGTTTCTATCGTGCTTTGCTGATAAAGTGTGGAAACGGGGAGCTCTTTACCAAAATTCGTTTTGATACCGATAAACAACACTGCAGCAGCGAGGGAATCCCCACCAGCATCAAAAAAACTCTCTCGAACGCTAATCCTTTCCAAATCGAGAATTTCAGACCACATCACTACCAGACGCCTTTCGGTTTCAGTTGATGGCGCAACAAACTCGCGATTGCTTTTGAAAAATCCTACCTCTGGTAAAGCCCTACGGTCTAGCTTGCCACTAGGGGTTTTTGCGAAAGAATCGACAAATATAAATGTCGATGGCACCATATAAACCGGTAACTCATTAAGCAACCATTCACGTAGCGATTCGGTGATTTCATTATTGTTCTCACTAGTATTGTCAGTTTCCCGAACGATATATGAAACAAGCTTCTTGCTTTGCCTTCCCGAACCGATAGCATCCACGACCACCTCGGTGACTTTAGCGTGTCGGCGGATCACCGTTTCTATCTCACTCAGTTCAACACGAAAACCGCGTACTTTAACCTGTTGATCTATTCTGCCTAAGTAGTCAATCGTTCCATCAGCTCGAAAACAACATAAGTCACCCGTTCGGTAGAGTCTTCCTTCGGCGTCTATTTCTGGGGAGACCTCAATAAACCTTGCCAAAGTCAGTTCTGGTTCATTGAAGTAACCCTTTGCTAGACATGTCCCTGCAATATAAAGTTCTCCAGGTACACCAACGGGTACAGGGTTCATTTGTGCGTCTAATAGGTATAACCGGGTATTATAAATTGGTCGTCCGATAGGCGGAAGAGCCTCCCAGCTCTGCCGGTTATGAGCCAATTCGTGGCATGAAACCACATGAGACTCGGTTGGACCATACTGATTGATCAACCGACAATCCGGTAACGTTTCAAAAAATGTCATGATGGCCGTCGTGCGCTGCAGTTGTTCTCCCGCGGTAATCACTTCGCGAAGGGAGGATGGAAATACCGATAGAACAGTGGCGGCGTTAGCTAATTCCTGAAGCATTACAAAAGGTAGGAACAGTCGATGGATACTTTGCTCTTCAATATACCGGGTCAACTCGACCAGATCCCGCCGGGTCTCGTCAGCAATTATTACCAATGTTCCTCCCGCCGCCCATGTCGAGAACATTTCCTGAAAAGAAACATCAAAGCTGAGTGCAGCGAACTGCAAAGTATTAGAGCCTTTACCACAATCAGAATGCTCGAGCTGCCAAGCGATAAGATTTATTAAGGCAGAGTGCGGCATGGCCACCGCTTTAGGCTTTCCTGTAGAGCCGGAGGTGAACTTGATATAGGCAAGATTATGTCGTTGTTGTTCGGGTATGGCGCTAACGCATTCAATCTGCTCTTCTTGCTGAGTATCCACCCAAATGACTTCAGCTAATGCTATGCAGGGATGATCGCGCATTGAATTGGAGCAAAGAATAATGCTAATTCCTGCCTTGTCGATCATGTAGGCAAGGCGGTCTTGTGGGTAGGCAGGGTCTAAAGGGACATAAGCACTACTGGATTTCAACACAGCTAACACTGCCACTGGTAGTTGAATACTTCGATCCATCAATATACCGATAGGCATATCAGGCTTTCCGCCCGCCTTCCTAATCCGTGCGGCAAGTGCACTAGAACGCAGATTAAGCGCTGAATAATCAAGCGATTTTTTCCCGTCTGTCACCGCAATCAACCTAGGGTTGAGTGTGGCCTGTTTTTCAAAGAAAACATGAACGCCTTCAATATCTGGGACAGCCGCCTTAGTATCATTCCACTGCCTTGAAACCTGCTCTCTTTCTCCGGGTAGCATCATATTTAGAGATAATACTGGCTCATTTAACGACCCACATAAACCAAGCAATAGCGATTTGAAATTCTGTAATATCTGCTGCACTATCGATGCACTAAACAGTGAAGTGTCGTAGACTGCTTCGATATCGACAATCTCTCCTGAATAACAATTTAATGTAAATGGGTTTCCAGGCATCGCCTCTTGCCTGACTGCACGGTTAATCCATGGACTATCAGCCTCCTTTAATCTAAAAAAATTGTTCTTCTCATAAGGTTGAATGACAACAAGACTTTCAAAAAGCGGGGTATCTCCCCTGATATCGCTCCATTCTCGGATCTTTGACAGCGGTGTCCGCTCGTATGCCCTTACCGCCGTCAATTGCGCACGAACCTGCTTGAAATAGTCAGAAATACGGGTCTGTGCATCACACGTTGATCTGAAAAGAACCGTATTTATTAGCAGCCCAACAATATCTTCACTATCGACCCCCTGCCCAGCTCGGCATGCACGGGTATAACCAAACACCACATCATCCTTGCCACTATAACGGTGCAGCACCTGCGCCCACCCGGTCATAAATAATAGACCCCAAGAAATTCGTAAATCTTTATTAGCAACTAAATTCCGCAATAATTGTAAATCGTGATCATCAAAATTAATACATTGCGTCGCCATTCTGCCGTCTTCCTTATTGCGATCGCTCCGGTAGGATATTAATGCTGTGGACGATTCAATACCTGAAAGTAGCTGTTGCCACCAGATTTTATCTGCCTCATAAGACCGCTGCTCCAACAAGGTTAGATATTTTCGAAATGAAATGGTAGTGGGCAGCAATGATGGACTAACCTTGCCATCGTACAAGGCGCTGAACTCCCTTAATAATACTCCTACCGAGTAGCCGTCGACAATAATATGATGAAAGGTCAGGATGCAACACCACCTATCTTTGGCAAACTTCAAGGTGGCCAAACGCATCAATGGCGGTTTCGTCATATCGAAACCGCGACTACGATCAGATTCGAGATACTCTTGTATCGCCACATCCTGCTGGTGCTTATTGCGACCTCTCAGGTCTCTTTGAGTGTGATCTAAGTGAACTTCATCCTCAAATAATTGAAAAGCGTGGTTGGCTTTATCCCAATGAAATGAACTTCTAAATATCTCATGTCTGTTGACAAGGTTTCGCCACGCCACAATAAACGCTTCAGTATTTAACTCTTCATGAAAATCAATAATCACTTGATATACGTCTACCCCACTGTTCGGAAACATGCCGGTATGTAGCAGCATTCCTTGCTGTATTGGGGTCAATGGGTATTGGTTTGACATAAGCTTGGTCCTATAAATTAACATTATGTGACTTCGCGAATTTTTCACCTAACCAAAACAATAGGGAGGCATCGACTATATACTTAGGTTGATAGGCTTGACGGAAAAACTAGCGGCATGTTTATTTATAGTCGACTTTTGAGAGTTTTCCGAGGGAACGCTAGTTCATTGACTCTATCAAGCAAGGGTAAGTAGGGGGAAGAAGGAAGGTCAATTAAATTAATTAGTACCTAATTCAATAAGATCAAACTCTCGGTTTTATTTTGCAGCTCGACAATAACGTCATCATCGAGAATATACCCGCTCTACTTTAAGAGGATTTTTTGGGGAAGCCTGAACTATTCAGAATCAAGGCGCATTGTTTATTAAGGATATGCCCTTAACAATACCTGTGACCCAGAGTTGATTGGCTTAGCCTTCCCTAAAGAGCCCGTTTAGGTGAGATTAAACATCAAGGTAATGAGTCAAACCTTGATTAGCCAGTGCGGTCACCAATTCATCATAATTAGTGACGATATCAGCTAAAGAATTTTTATTTCCTTTCTCAAAAGAGCTTGCTACTGCGGCTGGCGTCACTCCAATATGATGATAGATATTACTCATCTCATGTTCATTATCTGCCGTTAAGTCTTCATAGAAAAAAGTATTCACTTTCCCCTCGGCTTGTTGCTGTAATATTTTGGTGAATTTGCTTTCTTCCAAAATCAACTTCTTGATATAATTGACCGTTTCTCTAATATCTAACTCAATATCAGGGCGTTCACCGGTAGGGTTGTGTGTTATTTTATGCCTTTCCATGTACGCTTTCGAGACCGCGACATCTAAATGATTTTTGCGCTTTAAATGAATTATTTTATCGAAATAGCCTAATGCAAAATCAATGAAACCTCGATTAGCGGCAATTTGTTGATACATCACCTTAAAACCAAATGCTTCAATGCCTTCTTTAGTTTGATTTAGCTTTAACGCTTCGCAAAAATATTCCTGATATTTGCTCTGATTTTTTTTAAATAGATTATAAAACTTGTGGTATCCCTTACTTTTCGACCATTTCTCATAAAACATTATGTCCGAATAGCCATAAGATGGATAATTAGTCTCTGGTGTTAATCTAAATAGCTCTGGATATGATGCTATTTGCTGATTACTACTTAACATATCAACCAGCCAAGAAGATCCCGTTCTTTGTGTTGTTATAATTAAATACTTTTTCATAAATATTTTCCGTTTCATTCTTATTAAAGCGATTTAAAGTACACGATTAGATAAAGTGCTTCATTGTGATTGTTGGTAAACTAATTCGGTATTTCTAGACATAATCAAATAATCAAACTTAGTCTCAAATGATTTTCTGGCGGCAAGCCCCATCTTTTTAAGTAGCACTTCATCACCAATAAATGCGATAACTCGCTCGGCTATTTGTTCACTGTTATTGATTTCGGTGACAAAGCCATCCTCACCATCGGTTATTACCTCTGGAATACCACCGCCGATGGTCGCAATAGAAGGTAAGCTGTACATCATCGCTTCAACATAGATTAAACCAAAAGATTCATACACTGAAGGCACCACAAAAAGATCGGCATTTTTATAAAACCCATCTAAGGCTTGATCATCAACAAAACCATGAAAAGTGACCACTTCAGATAATTCCGGAAAATGTTGGTGAAAATATTGCTGAAACTTAATGTCACCCGGTGCATGTGGCCTATCAGAGCCGATAATATCTATCTGAATATTCGGGCACTGCTGATATATTAAGGGTAAAGATTGTAGGAAGGCTAAGGTACCTTTACGGTTTTCTAAGCGGCTAACATATAATATTTTAAAATTATTGCTTACTGGCTTTATCTGGGACGTTGCGCTGTTTTTATCCATAATACCTAACGGTAAGATACAGATATCAGCCATATTGATTTCATATTCATCCACAATCGTCTGCGCATGACAACGGGTTGATGCTATTAATTGATTTGCCTGGTTACATGACCATTGTTCAAATCGACAGACCATCTGATCACCAAAAGTCACTTCATCACTATCTAAACTCAAGGTTTCAAAAAATGGCGTATGAAGGCGCACCACTGTAGGGATTTTCAATAACAGCTGAGGAATAACACCTGAAGCTTCCCAGTTTGGAAATTCAATAACATCAAAAGGTGTTTGTTGGTGAATTTTTTTTATTAATTGATAAAGCTGAAAACTCCATCGAAGCCCTGGTAAATGAGCCTCTATTTTAGGTAAGGTTTTTTTAGGTAATCGATGAACAAATAAATTATCTTCTTGTTCAACACCATAACTTGTTTGTTGAGCTGGCGTAATAACATGCACGGTATGCCCTAAGGCGACCAAACCTTTAGAAAGATTATAGATATACGTGCCGATACCTCCGCCATTTTCTGGTGGAAAGCCTGTACTAATCAAACATATATTCATAAATAACCCCGTAGTTATAATTGAAAATTAGGATAATAATGAAATAGATCCGCTTTATAAAATTCCATGACAAAGTCGATTTCTTTTGATTGATAATAATCTTGCGTTCGGTATTTATTCGGGGCGCTATTAACCCGTTCATTGTGAAAATTTATACCGGTATGCTGCTCAAGCTTAACTAACTCTTCCGTTAAACTCTCTTGTTTAAGCACCATATCAACACCAATGCCTTGGGCGCTGATTAAAAAGTCATGGCAAGGGGCAATATCATTCTTTGCCCATGACTCTAAGGCAGAGTAATAGTGTTTCAAATTAAAGACAAAGTCAGCAAAATTTTCATAATAGTTTGGCTTAAAAGCCTTAGTATGCCTTGCAATTAAGCCAAAAGAGAATAACTCAGATTTCAATCTTTTATGATACAAATAAAAAGATAATAACCGTGAAAAGGGATTTCGGATCACAGAAAATCGAAAGCAATCGGCAACAACGTCTTCGCCGTATAATGAAATACAGCTTTGCATCGACAAGTGCTTTTCGCCTATTTTATGCCAATCGACACCCGGTGTTAGATTATCTTCAATAAACGTACCAGCACACTTAGGTATGTGAACAAATAATATTTTTGTTTTTAGATCAATCATCGCTATGTGTTCTCACAATTAATTTTTGCTATTTTTTAATAAGTTAAACAAGCCTAAGCTGTGCTTTCTAAAAAGTGCCCATGACAATACGCCATATGTTATTGCACCAACAACGGCCTGACTAATAAAGGAGATTATCTCGAGCTGTTCAGCTAAGAGGTTACTGGTAGCCGTAACCACGAAGAACATCATCATCGATGCCGACAAAGGTATTAGTAAACTAAGCCAATATTCTTTTTGTTTAATTAACAGATAGTGACTAGTATCCCAAATATGCCAAATAAACCAAATTACATAACAACAGGCAAACAATAGGCAACCTATATTTAAGCCGTACTGCAAGCCTACTCCCCACCCTAGTAAAGATGCGACTATTGCGACAGCCACATGCAATAACTTGCGCTTGCCGTAGCCCGAGGCAAATAGTGCCGAGCCTGGAATGACCCGCAGTGCATTAATGAGTTGAACACCGCAAATAATCTGCAACGGCACGGTCGCGTCTAACCATTTATCACCTAGTAGTAGCGGCACTAAGGTTGGTGCGACTGCAGCAATACCTAAAAACACCGGGAATAACATAAAAGCCATAATAGCCGTGGATTTCACCACATAACTTCCCACCAAGGCTTTATCTTTAGACACTTTTGAAAATGACGCTAGCCCAATTTGTTGAACTAATTGCCCGACCATAATCACCGGTTTTTCGGCTAACGATAAAACAACCCGGTAGACACCTAAAGCATAAGTCCCCATAAAGAGATTAATAAAAAAAGTATCGAGTCGGTGATTAATTTCCCATGCGGTTGCATGGGAAAAATTTAAACCGCTATCTTTAAGTAAGGGTTTGAATTCAGAAAAAGTGAAATCTAGCTTAGGGGTAAACTTGATCAACCAGCTATAGCTTATTGCTCGAGCAACTTGAGCAACAACAGCACCAACCGCTAATGCCCAAAAACCATAACCCATGATTGCCAGTGTTAAATTGGTGGTGATTTGTAATAAACTAATACCCATATCGAATGAATAAAGCTGCTTATATAGCATTTTTCGGTTAAGTAATGCTGATGAAATTGTCGAAAAAGGGACCACTAAAAAAGCAATAGCACTTAAACGAATTAGCGCGGTAAGTCTTTCCTGTTCAAAAAAATCAGCCAAATAAGGCGCAATTGTTTGAAAAACAAGAAACAGTGATAAGTTAGCCAGTATCAGCGTGGTAAAAGACTGATTAATTTGTTTTTCTGTCAACGCTACTGCACGAACTAAAGCCGCCCCAATACCAAACTGACCAATAATTAGCAGTACACCAATCGCTAAATCGCTCAAGGCAATTAAAGCAAAATCATCTGGCGTTAATAAACGAATAACCCATATAGTTACCAGCCAAGAAAGCCCTTGGTTAATCATTTTAGCAAAGGCACCCCATTTTATGCCCGATCTGGCTTTATTGGCAACTACCATGACACGCTTCTTCGTATAGTAAACAAAATATTAAAGTGACCTTATTTGTTTAGCTGGTATACCACCAACCACAGTCATGGCAGCTACATCTTTGGTGACTACCGCACCCGAAGCAACAACGGAGCCTTTACCCACGGTAATTCCGGGTAAAATGATTGCGCCACAGCCAATCCAGACCTCATCTTCAATAGTAATAGGTAACACAATATCTTTTCGTCCTTTTTGCTGACAATATCTCAGTTCATGATTTACCGTTTCAAACGAGACTCTTGGGCCTATTTGGCAATTACTTCCTATGGTTATCATTTGTTTAGGACAACCAAACCTAGTTTCTGTATTCAAAAACGTCCCTTTGCCAATAGATATATTTTGAATTCCCCCTAAAGGTCT
>Ga0209395_1006017_pt1 | contig 13338 bp, 11 predicted proteins | sample GOMGulsemesocosm_3_FD_184635 | JGI IMG/M metagenome (GOLD analysis project Ga0209395, IMG submission 184635) | Methane-oxidizing microbial communities from mesocosms in the Gulf of Mexico - GOM9D Gulf of Mexico (SPAdes) (version 2) | ecosystem: Environmental > Aquatic > Marine > Cold seeps... | reverse complement strand
TAAACGTGCTAAAGCAGCTGCTTCAAAGCGCCTAGCTAAAAAGTTAAGCCGTGATAACGCTCGTCGTAAACGTCTTTACTAAACACTAGATTGGAATCAGTAAGACTATGGCACTTTTAGTAGAGCAACTTACAGAGCAAATGAAAGTTTCTATGCGCAATAAAGATAAATTGCGCTTAAAAACAATTCGTATGGCTCTGGCAGCTGTAAAACAACGTGAAATCGATGAGCGAATTACCTTAGACAACGAAGCTGTACTAGCTATCTTAGTTAAAATGGTAAAACAACGCCGCGATGCAGCGACGCAATTTGAAGAGGCAAATCGTCAAGATTTAGTCGACATCGAATTGCAAGAAATCACAGTGGTTGAAGAGTTTCTTCCTAAACCATTGACTAGCGATGAAATAGACGTTTTGATTAAATCAGCAATTGATGAATCAGGCGCCTCTTCAATGCAGGAAATGGGAAAAGTCATGGCTCTTCTCAAACCTCAAGTCCAAGGTCGTGCTGATTTAGGTAAAATTAGCGGTTTAATTAAAGCTGCTTTAGCGAGTTAAACTCGTTTTACCTTGTGCTTCACAGCACATTTAGTGTGAAATATGCCGTGCTTTTGCGCGGCTTATTTGTTTCTAGCGTTTAAGAAATCAAATTGGTATTAATATACTCTTCGACATTGCCTGCATGACACCATGCAAGGTACACTCATTCTTTAATTTCAGTGACAGGTAAAATAGACTTTCATGGCCGGTTTAATTCCACAACAATTTATTGACGACTTAATAGCACGTACCGATATTGTCGATCTAATTGATTCGCGAGTTAAGCTTAAAAAAGCCGGTAAAAGTCACGTCGCATGTTGCCCATTTCACGGCGAAAAAAGTCCTTCTTTCCACGTCAGTCAAGACAAACAGTTTTATCACTGCTTCGGTTGCGGTGCTAGCGGTAACGTCATTTCCTTTTTAATGGAATATGATCGACTTGATTTTGTCGATACTATTGAAGAACTGGCCGGACTCTACAATCTAGAAATCCCACGAGAAGAAAGTAGCGACAATAAAAAAACTGCGCAGCAATACAGCATTGAAAAACAACAAAAACTTGATTACTACGAGTTAATGGATCAAGTGTCAGCCTTTTATCGCCAACAATTAAAAACAGATAAAAACAGCGAAGAAGTCATTAGCTATCTTAAAAAGCGTGGTTTAAGTGGCGACGTAGCCAAACGCTTTGGCATCGGTTATTCTCCCGACGATTGGCAGGTCGTGAAAGACAAATTCACTAAAAATGGCGGTCGTTTTGACCCACAACGAGAAGCCCAACTCCTCGATACTGGTGTCTTAATTAAAAATGAAAAAGGTCGTGTTTACGACAGATTCCGTCATCGTGTTATGTTTCCGATTCGCGATCGACGTGGCAGAGTCATTGGATTTGGTGGCCGAGTTTTAGATGACTCAACACCCAAATACCTCAACTCGCCTGAAACACCAATATTCTCAAAAGGACTTGAGCTTTATGGTTTCTTTGAAGCCAAACAAGCCAACCGTGATTTAAAACGATTGCTTGTTGTTGAAGGCTATATGGATGTGGTGGCACTAGCGCAACATGGCGTTAGCTGGAGCGTAGCATCCTTGGGTACATCAACCACAACTGAACAGCTTCAATTAATGTTTCGCAATACCAGCGAAATAATTTGTTGTTACGATGGTGACCGAGCAGGCCGTGATGCAGCATGGCGAACCCTGCAAAATTCATTATCACACTTGCAAGATGGCCGTCAGGTTAAGTTTATGTTTTTACCCGACGGTGAAGATCCCGATTCAATGATCAGGCAACTCGGTGAAGAAGACTTTATTGCCCTTGTGGATAAAGCCACTCCCTTGTCTCAGTTTATGTTTGACAATCTAATCAGCCAAGTTGAAATGAACAGCGAAGATGGTCGTTCAAAACTCGCCAACCTCGCCTTGCCTATGGTGAACAGCATTAGTGACGGTGTCTTTCAACAAATGATGAAAGACAAGTTGGCCAAGTATTTAGGTATGAGTAGTGAGTCGCTCAATCGTTTTATCACTCCCGAAAAGCCTGCAACGACTAAAAAACAGCGCAAAAAGGCCAATCGTGGTTCTCTTGTGCGCCAAGCTATCGGTTTGTTGGTACAGCACCCATATTTAGCCAACGCATTAAGTGATTTACCGCCGCTGGACCAAATAAATATAAAAGGCACGCAGTTACTGCAACAAATTATTAATCAAGTGCATGCTCAGCCAGAAATAAAAGCGGCACAATTACTTGAGCGCTGGCGTGGCCAAGCTGAATATGACTCATTACTCAAACTAGCAGGCTGGCAACATGACGTAGATGATGAATATTTACAATCACATTTTGTTGATACCATTGTGCAAATTATTAATAAGCATTTAGAGCTTCGCCTCGAACAATTATCACACAAAAGCCGTATTGAAGGATTAACGAGTGAAGAGCGTGTCGAATACATGAACCTCACCACCGACAAGGCTAAAAAATAACCAACAAAGCAGAATTAATTGCAATCTTAATCCTGTTAAAACCATCAGCACCACCACGCAGCAAAAATATGCGCAATAAATCACAAATGAGCGCCAACTTAGGCTAGCGGCACCCAATATAAACAGTTATAATTAATCCTTATGCAACTTTTTGTTGCTATTCTTTTTTGTCAGCATTAACAGTGGATAAAATCTATGGAGCAAACCTCACAGTCTCGTCTAAAACTTCTTGTTGCTAAAGGTAAAGAGCAAGGTTATTTAACCTATGCCGAGGTCAACGACCATTTACCAGCAGACATGGTCGATTCCGATCAGATTGAAGATATTATCCAGATGATCAACGATATGGGTATTCAGGTGTTCGAAAACGCACCGGATCAAGATACTCTAATGATGTCTGAAAATAGCACCGATGAAGACGCTGCCGAAGCGGCCGCTCAAGTGTTAGCTACCGTTGAAGGTGAAATTGGTCGTACTACCGACCCAGTACGTATGTACATGCGTGAAATGGGTACCGTAGAACTTCTTACCCGTGAAGGCGAAATCGTAATCGCCAAGCGAATCGAAGAAGGTATCAAACAGGTTCAAACATCTGTATCTGATTATCCAGCTGCTATTAGCTCATTACTTGATCAATACGACAAGTATGAAGCTGAAGAAATGCGTTTAAGCGATATCATCACTCATTTTATCGATCCAAACGAAGACGCTAATTTCATGCCTAGCGCCGCATCGCATATTGGTTCAGCACTAACTGAAGAACAACAGAAAGCCGCTGAAGCAAATAAAGATGATGACGACGATGAAGACGAAGTAGACACAGGTCCAGATCCTGAAGAAGCGGCTGAAAAGTTCGGCGGTTTACGTACGGCGTTTGAAAAAGTTAAAGAACTTGCTGTTAGTAAAGGTCGTGACCACGCCGATACGATGAAAGCAACAAGTGATTTAAGCGAAGTTTTCCGTGAATTCCGTTTAATTCCAAAACAGTTTGATCGCATGGTTAAAAACATGCGCGACGTAATGGACCGTATTCGTGTTCAAGAACGTTTAATCTTAAAATTTGCTGTTAACCGCGCTAAAATGCCAAAACGTGAATTTACTAAAGTTTTCCCAGGCAACGAGTCTGACAAAACTTGGTTAATGGATGCGCTAAAATCAGGCGAACCTTATGTTGCTGCACTAGAAGATAACGAACGTGATATTCTTCGTGCTATCAACAAGTTAAAAGATATCGAAAAAGAGACAGATTTAACGATTTCTTCAATCAAAGACATCAACCGTCGTATGTCTATTGGTGAAGCTAAAGCACGTCGTGCTAAAAAAGAAATGGTTGAAGCTAACTTACGTCTAGTAATCTCGATTGCTAAAAAATACACCAACCGTGGCTTACAGTTCCTTGATTTAATTCAAGAAGGTAACATCGGTCTGATGAAAGCTGTTGATAAATTTGAATACCGTCGTGGTTACAAATTCTCAACGTATGCTACATGGTGGATTCGTCAAGCAATCACCCGTTCAATTGCCGATCAGGCCCGTACTATTCGTATTCCGGTACACATGATCGAAACAATTAACAAACTAAACCGTATTTCTCGTCAAATGTTACAAGAAATGGGGCGTGAGCCACAACCGGAAGAGTTAGCTGAACGCATGCAAATGCCAGAAGACAAAATCCGTAAAGTGCTTAAGATTGCTAAAGAACCAATCTCAATGGAAACACCTATTGGTGACGACGATGATTCGCATCTTGGTGACTTCATTGAAGATACAACGCTTGAACTGCCATTACAGTCAGCAACATCAGAAGGCTTAAAACTAGCTACAAACGATGTTCTAGCCGGCTTAACAGCACGTGAAGCGAAAGTATTAAGAATGCGTTTTGGTATCGACATGAACACCGACCACACGCTAGAAGAAGTAGGTAAGCAGTTTGACGTAACCCGCGAACGTATTCGTCAAATCGAAGCGAAAGCATTACGTAAACTACGTCACCCTTCTCGCTCAGAACAACTTAAGAGCTTCTTAGACGAGTAATCGTTTACCAACAGCCTCTTAATAAAAAGCCGCTAACTTTCGAGTCAGCGGCTTTTTTATGTTCAGTCCCCCCCTCTCCTTAGCCTCATTGATAAAACCAATCGTTAGCATAAGAAAGAACAATCGCCCTATCCCTTTACCTCAACCATACTTGAGGGCGTAAATTTAATCCCATCAAACAACGAACAAATAATATAAAGTTATCAGGGAGATAATTATGCTAACACTTGAACATTTAAACCTAGTGGTGAATAACCTAGATGAAACGATCAAATTCTATCAAGCCATCGCACCACATTGGAAAATCCGTAGCCAAGGCGAAGGCAACTGGTATGGCGTACCAAGACGCTGGGTACACTTTGGTGACGACTTTCAGTTCTTAAGCTTTAATGACAGTCCTACAGGTGCCAATCGTGACCTAAAAAGCAATACGCTAGGCCTAAGCCACTTTGCGTTTACCACAACCAATATAGCTACAGCGACCAAGCGATTAGCTGCAGCAGGTTTTAATATAGAAAAGCCATTACAAGAAGACAAATACAGAAAAAACATCTACTTCCTCGATCCCAACGGCTATGAAGTAGAACTAGTTCAATATTTATCAGACATTCCCAGCGAACGTAACTTAGATGCCTAAGCTTAAGTCTTACAAAGCAGTCAAAAGGCGCTAATAATCAGCGTCTTTTGATTGTTTTTAAACAATTATGGAAAGGAATGGAGAATAAATAAGCATTTGATTAAAAATAATCGTCAAGTGCGTGACGTTTCAGAAATAAATGCTTATACTTACCGCCGCTAAAACAAATCTGTTTAGCATCTGAATGGCCCCTTAGCTCAGTTGGTTAGAGCATCCGACTCATAATCGGCAGGTCCCGTGTTCGAGTCACGGAGGGGCCACCATTTAGATATTCTATAGCCTTATCTTCTTAGTAAAATCACAAATATCTTAATAATACTCTGACCCCAGTTATTTCACCTAAGAACTTAATGTTTTGGGGCAAAACCATGAGCTTTGAGTATTTTTCTTGCATTTTTTGCGTAAGCGTAATTAGGGTTAACCTCAAGTGCTTTTTGATAAAATTTAACGGCTTGTTCCTTGTTACCTAAAGCGCCATACGCTTCTGCTAAACTGTCATAGGGATTGGCATTTTTTGGATAAAGAACCGTGTTTAATCGAAAAATTTCTAATGCACGAGACTTCTTATTTTGGCTAATGAGTAGATAGCCCCAGTTATTAATATCATTTATGTCAAACTTGATGTTTTTACTTTTCTGTAAATTAGTGGCTACTTCGATGGCGTTTTTATAGCCTTTAGTTTTAAGCGCCAAATAAAGAGTTTTAATTGAGGGCGGTAATCCAAAACCATTTTCAGCTTTCATATCCGCATTATAAAAGCCTGCAATTTCATTCATAAAAGTTCTAGGATCAGAGCCTAGCAAGTTACCTAACAATACAATGGATAAGTTGTCTTTTGGAAAGATAACCATAGCTGAATTTGCGTTTCCACCAATATGCATTGACGGATGGTCATTACGATTAATTAACTCCCAACCTAATGCATAGCCTTGACGGTTATTACGACCAACCATATTACCGTTGTTTAGCTTGCCGGGAGACCACAACGTTTCAAGACTCGATCTCTTTTTAAACAATTCACCCTTTTGCAAGGAAATTAGATAACGGGCAAGCTCAGTAGCCGTGGAATTCATGCCTACTGCAGGAGCCATATATCGGGGGAAGCCAAACATTATATTATTCAAGGCTCCATTTTTGTTATACATGTAATTCATGCTCTGATGAGGAACAACACCTTTTAAGCTAGCAAACCCCGCCACCTCGGTAATTGGCATCTTTACTTTTTGCAGTTGATTTATTGCTATAAATTCCTCAAATGGTTGCCCACTGATCCGATCGATAATTTTCCCCAAGAGAATATAATTTGTTTGAACATAACTCCATTTTGTATTTGCCTCAGACTCTAAAGGTCTGCTTTGTAGCAATTCCCATGATGCTTCAGGTCCCTTAGCATCGATTAAGTTAGCCATATGACCGCTAAATATACGCGGTAAGCCAGAAGTATGTGTTAATAGCTGCCTTACTGTAATATTTTTCCATTGCTTAGGTAAATCAGATAAATAACTAGATATAGGCGCCGACAGACTAACTTTTCCTTGCTCAACTAATTGCATAATAGCAACACCAAAGAACCCTTTAGTCATCGATGCAATTGGAAACACGGTCTCGTTATGGACAGAGACTGAGTGCTGAAGACTTGACAGACCATAGCTAGCCGTTTTGATAATTTCGTTATTACGGACGATGGCTAATTGCATACCCGGGATTTTTTTCTCCGTCATTTTCGCTTGAATAAAATCATCAATATCATCGGCATAAGCCGTATTACACATCAGACTAATAGCTGGGATAATGGCGAGTAAACTTAGCTTTAGTAACTTTTTACTGTTCTTTTGAATCATCGTACTCATGGTATAAACCTCTAAATTTTTATATGGCAGTGTATGAAAAATTTCACCTGACTAAATTGGTTATCAATCAGTCAGCCCTCAATAAATAAGGATATTGAATTAGGTCGAAATAATGTCTTATGCACAGATGGCGCTCGACCGATTAAAAGTCGAACATCGATAAAAGAGTATATTTAGAGGTTAAAATGGAGAATAAAGTCGGATAAAAAAGTCGTACATCGTTGATTTTAGTGGACTATAGAGAGGTAATGCACACCCTATCAATCGAATAATTAATTTATTATTTTTTTGATAATCAAGCGGCGCAACAAGCTTATGTTTTAAAAAATACGTATAAGAAGATGGGGGAAGTTTTAAGCCAGCGTTAGCTCACGCCCAACACGATTGGGCTTATTTTGAATGTCAAAGTGAAGTTAGTTCAGTCAGAATATTTATAGACAATGATGAATATGTCGAAGGCTTGCGAGGTTTAGATGAATGCAATAGCATTATACTAAATGGTGGATATACCGACTATTTAGATAAATGCTATTTTGTTTCCCAGTATTCTAGATCGGTGTATTTTCTAAGCCGTTTGTTTTGTTGATTTTAATCTGCTGACCTTTGCCCAAATAAAATGTACGACAAAATAAACTATCGCTGACGCAAGCCCGATCAGCGCAGCAAATATGGTTGGTAATATCGCACCAAAAACAAAGCTCATACTCAGAATAAAACCCAGTAAAAACTCGGCTCTATAAACTCTGAAAAATAATGCAAGAAACAATATACCAGGAAATAATACCGATGAAACTTCGTCATAACCATACAGGAAACTGACCGAGAGTATTGCGCCATAAACCAGTGAAATAACCAAACTGATAACTACTTGCTTAACAAGTAATGGTCTACTTTCTTCGGGTGAATTTACAATGCGTTTTTTAACTATCCCAAGTAGGGCCCATGATAAAACTGGCAGTAATAAAGCTCCCCACCAATTCGATAGTTCCGGGTATTCAGGATTTTGTAGTAGGTAATGACTTGGCACACCTTCGTTAAGATATTGCCAAATAAGCAATGACCAAATAGTTAATGTGACAAAACCGACAAAATAATTACTGATCCGTGTTAGTTGATTTTCGTTCATACCTGTATCTTCTTTTCAATGGGTTAGAGTTACTTTGCCATAAGCAAATAGCATTCCATAAGAGCGAAGCACTGTTTGTAGTGGCCAAGGAAGGTTTTTATATAAATCAGCCTTTGTAGTTCACTAATGAATGATTAAATTAACCATTCTTTGTAGCTTGAAGCAGCCATAGTATTGTGACTCAAGTGAGTGAGTAATATTAAGCAGAGAGAACGATCGAATAAATTTATGAATTACTTTTCCGATATTGAGACGGTGTAACCAGTTTATGCTTTTTAAAGGCCGTATTAAACGATGATTTTGAGTTAAATCCAGCGTCATAGAGTATTTCCATAACGGTTTTCTTTTGATTATTTTTGTCACTCAACATATCGGCAGCAAAATCTATGCGATGTGCATTAACAAAATCAAAAAAGTGCTGGCCAATTTTTCTATTAATAAGCATTGAAAGCTCATTACTAGGAATCTCAATCTGTTTGGCTAATGAGTTGATGCTCAAAGAAGGGTCTAAAAATGGCTTATTCACACGCATATAATTTTCTAATGTAGCAATCAGATTCTCACTAGTTACTTGAGAATCATCAACTGGATTTTGGGTTTTATCTTCAATATTTGACTCATCAGAAAGCACTTCAATTTTTGAATTAATTCCAACAAACAACTGCGGGTGATTAAGTGCCTGCCACAGTATCCAGCAGATATTTGTAAATATAGAAAGCATCATCACTAATGTCACTATTGTTTCGATCTGTTCATATTCAGAAAAAGTATAGAGCGTTCGAGTGAGAGCGAAAATATAGATTAAACTGAATAAAGACAGAAACTGAGTTAACCAACGAATGGTTAAATGATGTTCATCAGAATAGTTTTCAATGATAACTTTTCTTTGCCTATGTAAAATTTTAAACATGCTCAATATGTAGATGCCCACTTGTGTATAGACAAGGTATAAAATGAATATTTGTTCTGGCATCGAATTAATGCTGTTATTAAAAGCTTGTTTGGCAGCGTCGTCTACCATGAAGTAATTGGGCACAAAAATTAAGCATGCAATCAAAAAAGGCAAACAATGGAGAAAATGAATAGGTCTTAATTTAAAATCGCTATAAACCACCGATTTCACATAGGCATATAAAAAAGGGGCGATCAGCAAGGAGTTAAGTGCCCTGAGCATATCTAAATTTGGGTGCTGTTGGTAGAAAGAGCCAAATACAAAGTTACTGATATCAAGTGTAGTAGCGACCAAGTAAAGAGCCAGCATTGTGCTTGCTAACTTATTGCCTACTTTTAGATTAAGAAGAAATGTGGCCACTAAAATATGAGAAAACAGAATAAGCACAGCGATATTTTCAAGCATTAATTAGTTTCCAGTAAAGCGTTTCAAGGTATTCATCTATTAATTGAGCTAAGTATACTGCTAATAGCGTTTACATAAAGTCACTTTTATATATTTGCTGAAACAGTGTCATTGCAGAGGCTATTACAGCGACCACAAACGATAAAGCTTAGGGCGTATTTCTACCCCAGATTAGAGTATTCTTGTTTAATAAACGCTTTAAATAAACGCACCTTTTCAGGGGTATAGTCTCTATTATGATAAAGGAGAAAGACATCTTGCTGTGGCAGCTTTTGTTCTGGCAATAAATCAATTAACTGACCTTTTTCTAACTGTGGCTGGATCGAAATATCGATTAACGCAGTGACGCCCATACCTTGCATAACCCCATCAAAAATTGCCGTTTCACTATTCATCATGTGATGTTGTTGTAATGACAAATTATCGCAATGGCCTAATAATTCCTTAACTTTTTCAGTCAAGTTTACATAGGTTGGCAACAGCATTTTATGCTGTTCAAACATCTGTGATAGCGATTCAGGCTTGCCATAACACTCTATATATTTCGGTGCTGCGATGCAGAGCAGGCGCACTGAAAACAGCTTATTGGCGGTTAACCGGGAATCTTCAAGCTTGCCAATGCGGAACGCGAAATCAATGCCCTCATCAATGACATTATCGGGGGTATTGGAGACTCTCAGCTCAAACTGTATGTCATTGTGTAATTGAGAAAACTTGGTGATTAATGCCATTAATGGTGTTCTTAACAGTACTTCAGGAAATGATAAGACTAACTTCCCACTGGCCGTTGTTACTTCATCTTTTAACGATTGTTCGACATCAATGACAGACTGCAAAATGGGTTTACATTGTTGGTAAAATTTCTCACCTAACGGCGTGATGGTTAACGTCTTTGTTGACCTATCAATTAACTGTGCCTGCAAACCAGCCTCTAACTTACTCAGCTGTTTGCTCACCGCTGAAACAGATTTATGCAGAGCTTTCGCGGCGGCGGTTATGCTTTTTAATTCAACAATGGTACAGAATGCGTGATATTCACTAAAACTAGCCACTAACCTTTCCTTTTAGTTAAAAGTATTTCAATATTATTGACATTTAATTAATTACGCAAGGGCTTTATAGTTAACTCATCAAGTCAGCAAGAATAATTCTTCTGATTATTTATGATTAACATTAAAGAGAGAAACAACTATGCAACGCATTGTAATTACAGGTGTAACATCAGGATTTGGGCAACAATGGCTCTATAAATTAGATAAGCAGTCAGATGTTGAATTTTTTGTACTGGCTCGCAATAAACAAAAATTTGAAGCGATGATTAAACAGCAACCTCTAAATAATCACGTTCATTTTGTACAATGTGACCTTATGTCGATTAGCTCTATTCACACCGCCGCAGATCATATTAGCCAATTAACCGATAATATCGATATTCTGATTAATAATGCAGGACACTGGTCAGACAAAACTTTCACTCCAAGTGTTGATGGCATTGAATCTACAGTAGCGGTTAATCAAATTGCTCCTTTTGTTTTAACTGGCCGTTTATTACCTTTATTAGCTAAAGCACAGCAAGGGAGAATTATTAATACGGCCTCTTTTCGCCATACCGATGCCAAATTAAACCTAGATGATATTCAGCTAAAAGAAGACTTTAATGCAGAGCGTGCTTACTGTAACAGCAAGCTTTTTAGTGTGCTATTTACGCAAAGTTTGGCGGAAAAACTAACAGATAGTCGTATCACCGTTAATTGTTTTGACCCAGGCATTGTTGATACACCAATGCTGAAACAGGCGTTGCCTGTCTGGTTATCACCTTTTTATACGTTGATAAAACATCTGATTGCACGCACACCAGACAAAGGCGCTGAAACCGGTGTGTTCTTATCTCAATCAACGCAAGAACTAACACAAAGCGGTCATTATTATAAAGACAAAGTAATTAAATCAACGTCTGAAACAGCTAAAGACCCAGCATTAATGCAGTGGTTGTGGCAGCAAAGCAGTAAATTGAGTGGCTTTGACTATTCATTTGATTTAGAAGCTAGTTAATGAAGGACCACTATTCATCTACATAAAGTCTACCAACTCTCTTTAGTCCATATCTTCGGGCTAAAGGGGCTGTTTTGTTTGTTTTTTATTAGTGAATATTAAACACTCAATATGGTTAAAAACAATGTCAAAAGCAGCTTCTAATATGGATGACTTAATCTAAGTAATTGTTACGATAGTTCAGCATGAAAACTCTATTATCTCTAAAATGGATCTGTACGAGTTCCAGTCCTTCCATCGTTATTATTTCTAGTACATCAAAAGAATTCTCAATATTATATTTAGCTCTAAAGTAATCTATTTTTCGATTAAAAATCGACATCTTATGAGTATCAAATATATTCGAATATATTTGCACACACATTGGAATATGATTTTTACCATTGAAGAAAAAAGTGAGTTTATCCTTATGATATTGATACTTTGTTATAAAGGACTCAATAGATGGGTCATGCTTATTATCGACTTTAATGATTTTCATATCTGCATACAGCTTCTTGGCTTGTTGCCACGAACTATAGTCTTTTAATATTTTAGAATAATAATTATCATCAGTAACTGTTTGAACCTTGCTTTTCTCTATTTGTGGAATAGAACAATGTTGCTCTACGTAATCGAAGGCTAACGATTTTGCACTTACCGACAGCGATATGATCCAAATAGTAAATGTGAATAATATTTTCATGTATCCATATATCTCTCTATGGCTTGGTTGTTAGCATCAATTAACAAATCAAGCATTCTGACTCCTGTGGTTTACATTTAGCATTTGCTTTAATAGCGGCCGAACTAGATTGCTGGGCAATTAATAGTTGTTCTCTAAAGTCCGTCACTAAACTAGCATTACACTCAATAAAGTTTTTGGTATGTACTAACGCAACATCTTGCGCGGCTTGTAACTTCAATAGCTCTGACACTCCGTGCATTACATTCCAGTTCGCCCCCTCTAAATGCGCACGTTCTATGTCTTCTTTATATTTATCTACAGCAGGTAAGGTTTCAGTAAATAACTTAATACGATTCCCCATAAGAGTTTGAACGATATCAGTTGAAGATTCATAATCAGCTTTTAAAGTAGTCATTAGAGTGAATTGCCCCTCAAGCATTGAAAGCTCTTCACAAATTGCTTTTAGCAATTCATATCTCTTTTGTTCTATTTCAGACTCTTTATTTCTGTTGTTATTTTTAATCGACTCTTCTAATGCTTGTTTACTAATTTTAGCTGAGTGCCTAGTCCATATAAAACTAGCAATAGACAATAAAAATGCTGAAAGCGCCATAATACCGGCAATTTTTGATGATTCTATAAGTTGGTTAACGAGTTCCATACTTTCCTAAATTATATAATGCCCGTAATAAGTTACGGGGCATGTTGGGCGATTTTCGCGTCTTGTATTTTTAAATATCATACAATATGAGCTGTCACGCAATACTGGGTAAGGTCATGTTTAAGCACAGTATAATGCTAGTGTTTGATTTGTAATGCAGGATTAATAAATCCAGACCCTTTTGATTCAATTTAATACTCGGTTCGATGTTTCAGGTACATGGCCTATTTCAAGCTTAACCAGCTGAAACTCCTCTTCAGAAATCACATTTTTATCTAACAACCACTGGAATTTATTAAGCTCACTATGGGACTCATTCTCATAATTTATTGTGCCATACCAGCGTTTCCACTGACTATTTCTCCGCGAAGAAATCTCATCAAGGATCTTAGACTGTTGAGCATCTTTGATCACAAAAATCTGGCCTTTCTC
>Ga0209395_1006015_pt1 | contig 13344 bp, 10 predicted proteins | sample GOMGulsemesocosm_3_FD_184635 | JGI IMG/M metagenome (GOLD analysis project Ga0209395, IMG submission 184635) | Methane-oxidizing microbial communities from mesocosms in the Gulf of Mexico - GOM9D Gulf of Mexico (SPAdes) (version 2) | ecosystem: Environmental > Aquatic > Marine > Cold seeps... | reverse complement strand
AACAAGACTATGCATCTAAAACATTTAAATAAAGAGTGTAAAGAGCTGTTAGACAAAGCAGATAAACTCGTTGAGCTTAATATAATTGAAGACCCTGATTATCATATTGCTAGTGATAAGTTAGCGTAAATTTGGCGCTAAAAACCTCAAGCTAAGCAAGCTATTATAAAAAATGCGCTGATAAGTTATACTAAACTTATCAGCGCATTTTTTTTGTTTATTTTTCGAGTAAGATAATTAAACAATAATGGGTTATTAAAATTGAGACCAATACGCCATAGAGTCTCTTAATCAATGCAAGTATGTGATCATTTAATGATATTGGTATAGTGAGAGTTAAATGCAATTAGAGTTTTTTGATGTTCCTAGCCCCTGTGTTGGCATCTGTCAGTCTGATGAAAAAGGTCACTGCCTCGGTTGCATGCGCTCGCGTAATGAAAGGCAAGATTGGAAAACATTAAATAATGATGAAAAACAAAAAGTCATAAAGCGCTGCATTCAAAGAAAAAACCGTAAACAAAATCCACATAATGCGAAAAAAGAAAAAACAGTTACCCCCGCCGAGCTTGAAGCTGACATGCAACCTTCATTGCTCGATCCCCCAAGTAAAACTGCGATATCACCTGATACCGACTTAGATTTCAGTGAATTTGAATTGTAATATATTTTAGTATTAGCAGTTATATCAACAAATGTAATTCATGTGTTATTGTCTATTTCTCTAGACTTGGAGGGACGCTTTATTTAGCACAACTTCATCTAGCCCCCTCTTTTTTAATGAAACCCTCATAACTACTCGTCAAGGATGTAATCGATGTATTTTAGAATTCTGCTCTGTATTTGTGTAATATTTTTAACTGCCTGTAGCTTTGAAAAAAGTATTGTAGACACCTCTTCAGATGAAAGCCTTAATGGCCAACTGATAGAAAATAACCTGGCTATGAATCTTGATAGTACAGGGCACATTGATAGTTATGGTTTAGCGGCATTTGCTAAAAAAATTGAAAACGTAAGAATACTTGCTTTAGGTGAACAAACTCATGGTGCAGGTAGTGTTTTTACCCTGAAAACGGATTTGATAAAATACTTACATCAACACCATGGTTTTGATCTATTCATATTAGAGAGTGGTATGTATGATGTGCGTGAAATAGTAGAACAAACTCAAGCTGGCCAATCAATAAAAGCACTAGCTCCAGGCAATATTTTTTATATGTATGCAAATAGTGAAGAAATTACCCCTTTATTTGATTATGTAAATGCTCAGCTTGATACTGATAATCCGTTAACCATGGTAGGTTTTGATAGTCAGCATACTGGTGGCATGTCGTTAACAGGCTTAGTAACTGATTTAACTCAAGCACAGCAAGAAATTGATAAAACTTGGGTGAATAGCCAACAATGGCAAGTTTTTTCAAGTCAAATTCAACAAGTACTTGATGGTGCTAAGGTACGGTTTCCACTAGAACAAGAAAACTTGTTTTTTAATCAACTGGATAAGTTAGCAAATAACTTTGAGCAACATGATTCACTCGATAATAATGGCTTTTGGTTTCGTATTTCAAAGGGGCTATCCGCACAAGCAAAAAGGCAATGGAACCTTGGAGATAACCGCAGCCAGCAAATGGGAGAGAATATAAAGTGGTGGGCTGAGCAATACCCAGATAAAAAAATTATTGTTTGGGCACATACATGGCACTTAACTAAGGAAGGTAACAATCAGATTAATGCCGGAAAAGTAGTAAGTGATGCCTTTGGTGATGCTTACCACATGGTACATTTTAGTGCTGAGAAAGGGCAGTACTTAAACTTTATTGATTTGAAAAATAAAGAGGTAACTAAGCCTGTGAAAAACTCCATAGAACATCTTTTCAGTCGAGCTACATCTTCATCAATCAACTTTATTGAAAACAAGGGATTATTTTTACAGGGGAGCGATTTAAAAGCTTTTGCTAATGACTATCAAGACACCCTTAAGGCGAGTGAATGGCCAACATATTGGGATAGCATGTTTATTTTAAAAGATATTAGTCCTGCGACTTATCAGCAATAGCTAATTTAGATTTGATTTAGTCGTTAAGTGTTCAGAAAACAATAAATTAACGATTAAGCCAGTTTTTATTATAAAACGGTTGCTACAGATTATTTTTAACTATACTATACGCGCTCTTTAGTGAGTTATTCTCCTTAAAGATTGCCCCGATAGCTCAGTTGGTAGAGCAGAGGATTGAAAATCCTCGTGTCCCTGGTTCAAATCCGGGTCGGGGCACCATATAACTTCTCGATGAAGTAAGAAAGCCTCCGCAATACTAATATAAATAGTTTTGCGGAGGCTTTTTTTGTTTCTAAAATGAGTAAATATTTATTTTGTAGTAACAGAGTAATAAGGATAAAGCCTACAGAGTATGAATAACCCTGTAGGAATACTCTAAAAGATTAAAGTTGCTCTTTCATTGCGAATAACAAATCTAACGCCTGTCTCGGACTTAACTCATTAACATCAGTATCGATGAGTGTAGTCAACGCAGGGTGTTCATCTGGCGTTAAACTGAGTTGGTCAAAGGCATTGCTTTGTATCGGGTTTGCGTTAAGTAAGGTTGGCGTTTGTTGTTGCTCTAATTCAGTTAATCTTTGCTTAGCGCGCTTTATCACCATTTTTGGTACACCGGCTAACTGCGCAACCTGTAAACCAAAACTCTTGCTAGCAGCGCCTTCTTGTACTGCATGCATAAATACGATGTTATCGTCATGCTCCATGGCGTCTAAGTGAACATTGGCTAAGGTTGGGATCTGCTCTGCCAACATAGTTAACTCAAAATAATGTGTAGCGAATAAGGTAAAGGCCTTGGTTTTAAGTGCTAACATTTCTGCACAAGCCCAAGCCAGTGATAAGCCATCGTAAGTACTGGTACCACGGCCTATTTCATCAAGTAATACTAAACTTTTATCAGTAGCGTTATGCAATATATTGGCGGTTTCAGTCATTTCGACCATGAAGGTTGAGCGACCACTGGCTAAATCATCGGAAGCACCAATTCGGGTAAATATTCTATCGACTAATCCTATTTTTGCGCTGCTTGCAGGTACATAACAGCCGATATGAGCTAGTAAAACGATTAACGCAGTTTGGCGCATATAGGTTGATTTACCACCCATGTTAGGACCAGTAATAATCAACATTTTTCGTTGCGCTGTTAACGATACCGGGTTAGCGATAAAAGCATCATTAGTCATTTGTTCAACAACAACATGACGACCCGAATCAATGCTAATGCCAGGCTCAGTAACTAAGGTTGGCTTTACATAATTTAAGGCTAAAGCTCGCTCTGCAAAAGTCGTTAATACATCTATCTCGGCAATTGCTTGGCTTAATTGCTGTAATCTAGCTAAATCAGGCAATACTTGGTCGAATAGTTCTTGGTAGAGTACTTTTTCTAAGGCTAAGAATTTGCTTTGAGCGCTGAGGACTTTATGTTCATGCTCTTTTAACTCTTCAGTGATGAAACGTTCATTGTTCTTCAGCGTTTGGCGGCGGATGTAATCATCGGGTACATCAGCAGCGGCTGTTCTGCTCATTTCAATGAAAAATCCATGAACTTTGTTGTAACCTACTTTTAATGAGTGAATACCGGTGCGCTCTTTTTCTCGCTGTTCAAGTTGCGCTAAAAACTCGGTAGCGCCATCACTTAAATCACGTAATACATCGAGCTCGCTATGATAACCAGGTGCAATGACACCGCCATCTCGTATTAATACCGGTGGATTTTCTACAATGGCATGTTCGAGTAATGCCTGTAACTCTGGCATTGGTTTACTTTGTTGGGCTAATGTATTTAGGTAGTTAGGCTTTGAGGTAGTCGTCTGAGATTGTTGTTCATTTTCTAATTCATGCTGTATTTCGGGTAACTGCTGCAGAGCATTACGTAGACGAGCAAAGTCACGTGGACGTGCTGATCTTAACGCAATACGTGAAACAATGCGCTCTATGTCACCTAAGCCTTTTAATAGTGGCTGAATAGGAGAGATAAGATCTAACTCAATAATATCACTTACCGTATTTTGACGATTGTTAAGCACGTTTAAATCACGTAATGGAAAGTGTAACCAACGCTTTAATAACCGAGAGCCCATTGGGGTTGATGATTTATCTAAAATAGACGCAAGGGTGTTTTCAAGACCGCCCTGTAGGTTTTGAGTGAGCTCTAAATTACGACGAGTTGCGGCATCAAGCACAACACCAGTAGTGGCTGACTCACAAACAATAGATCGGATGTGAGGCAGAGCAGTACGTTGGGTATCTTTTACATATTGAAATAAACAACCGGCAGCAGCTAAACCTAAAGGTTTATCTGCAACACCAAAACCAGTTAACTCTTTTGTATTAAACTGCTTATTCAATAACTTAGTTGCTGTCTCTAGATCAAATTCCCACTCAGGGCGTCGGCGTAAACCTTTTCTTTGTTCGATCAAGTTAAAGTCTTGCAGAGACTCACTGTAAAGTAACTCAGCAGGAGACAAGCGTTGCAACTCAGCCTGTAACTGCTCATTAGTTTGTGGCTCAGTCAATACAAATCGGCCACTCGCCATATCTAAATAAGCAAGGCCAAATGCAGGGGCAGAACTTGTTCTTAGTTTTGCTTGTGGTGATTGGTTATCTACAATGGCAACAATTAAATTATCTTGCCTGTCTGTAAGGAGTGCTTCATCACTAACGGTTCCCGGCGTAATAACCCGTACTACTTTACGTTCAACCGGACCTTTACTGGTCGCAGGGTCGCCTATTTGCTCACATATTGCGACAGACTCACCTAAAGCGACAAGCTTGGCTAAGTAATTTTCAACGGCATGATAAGGTACACCAGCCATTGGAATAGCATTACCACCTGTTTTACCACGAGCGGTAAGCGAAATATCTAATAAATCAGAGGCTTTCTTAGCATCATCAAAAAATAACTCATAGAAATCGCCCATGCGATAAAAGATCAAAATGTGTGGGAACTCAGCCTTAATAGTTAAGTACTGGCGCATCATAGGAGTGTGGGATGAAAGATCTTTTATGGCAGTTGTCATGAAATGCTAAAACTCTTAGGACTAGGGATATTTATCGCTAGATTATGCCATAAGCGGTATTAGCATTTCTTAATTTTTAATAGTTAATTTTGATCATTACAGCGATAGGTATATTATCTAGCCATCCATGAGTTAAACAGTGACCAAGCAACTACCCACATGACCAAGGCAATAATGATATCTATAGTCATTTTTACTTTTGGTTTGCTTAGTTGTTTAGACAATTTTGCTGCGCCAAGTGCTAAACAGCTAAACCATGTGAATGAGCCAAGCACACAGCCAATAAGAAAATATACTTTCACTTCATCCGAATACTGGCCGCCAACACTGCCAATAACCATAACGGTATCAATGTAAGCATGTGGATTTAAAAAAGTTACCGCTAAGGTTGTTAAGAAAATAATCTTTGCAGATTTTTTTTTCAAAACAGTGTCAGTTGTATTCTTACTTAGGGCAAATGCAGACTTCATTGATAGCAAGCCATAAACACTTAAAAATAAGATACCGCCCCAGGTAAGTAAATTAAATAAAGTCTCGTTATGTGAGAGTAATATACTGCCGCCTAGTACGCCTAAACTTATTAATAAAGCATCGTAAAGTACAAAAAGAGCGGCAGTCATTTTATGATGATTTTGATTCATACCTTGATTTATTAGCATAGAGTTTTGTGTGCCAATAGGCATGATCATGCTGAGTGTTAAGGTAAAACCTTTTGCTAAAATTAATAAGCTCATATTCGTACTCGATAAATATTCAGGGAATTTAATGAGCGCTAGTTTGCACTAATCATACAATTAATTATAATTAATAATAATTAACTATCATTAGTAAAACTTATGAGGGCTGTTTGGTATTATGGCAAATTTTGATTATAAGCTTTTAGCTGCACTGGCTGAAGTTATTGAGCAACAAAGCTTTGAGTTAGCTGCACAAAAATTGTTTATCTCTCAGTCGGCTATTTCTCAGAGAATTAAAGCGCTTGAAGAACATGTTGGACAACCGGTACTTATTCGGACTCAGCCCATTGTAGCTACCCCCGCGGGTGAACAGTTACTAAGTCACTTTAAAAAGGTAAAACAACTTGAACATGAATTGGTGCCATTATTATCTCCCGATAAACCCACCAAACCGATGCAAATTTCGCTAGCTATTAACGCCGATAGTATTGCTACCTGGTTTATTGATGCGATTACCCCTGTCCTGAAAAACCACTTAGTCGAATTGAATTTAATTATTGAACATGAAGAAAGAACCTTGGATAAGTTACGAAGTGGTCAAGCAATTGGGGCGGTGAGTATTATTGAACAGCCGTTAAAAGGTTATCGTTCATTTAAGCTAGGTGAAATGGAATATTGCTTGGTCGCGAGTAAGGGGTTTACCCAAAAATACTTCCCTAATGGTGTAAACCAAAGCTCATTAAAGATGGCGCCAGGGATAAGTTATGATCACAAAGATGATATGCATGTACGCTATATTGCTAAGCACTTTAGTTTGGCCGCTAGTGAATATTATTGTCATAGTGTTCGATCATCAGAAGCGTTTGTTGCGCTAGTTAAACAAGGAGTTGCTTACTGTTTGTTACCTAAGCTACAAATCGAGGACGAGCTGCGTAAAGGACAATTACTAAGTTTATGCCCAGATAAAGAGTTGGTCGAGACTTTGTATTGGCATAGCTGGGTATTGGTAAAAGGGGTTAATAAGAAAATATCTGAACAAATAGTGAGTGTGGGTCGTGAAAAGCTGGCGCATTAACTTTTTGTTATTTATTGTACTTGCGTAAAATAAAGTGATTGTTATATTCTTTTAGATAACGATTACTTTTATTTGAGATTTTTTTGAATTATTCATCTCTACAACAGCAGAAAAACAAACCACTAAAGACTTCTACCGCTGTCGTTATTTTAACGAGTTTTGTCATTCTTATGTTGCTGATATCACAGGCTTTTTCTGCGAATAAAATTCACCATAGCTATCAAGAATCGTTGATGAATTCAGTCACGGATAGTATTTTGTCTGATTATCAGGAATATTTTACTCTGCTTCGTTTAGAAATTGATCTTTTTCAGCAAAAGCAGCTCAATGCTATTGAGGCGTTAGAAAATAATGCCGATAAAGCTTCTAAAGAAGAGTATATGCACGTATTAACATCGTTGAAAAATGATATTGATAATACACGTTTATTTGCCTTAATAGATGATAAAGGGCAGGGAAGTCTTAAACATATAACAGGTAAATTTTTACCAGATTGTGAAAATGAAATTACTACAACGATTGCTGAAGGGGTGCAAAATAAATTATTTTTACACCGGAGTGAAAGCAGTATTCATTTCGATTTATTACAACCTTTAGCTACAGCATCAGGAGAAGGTTCTTTTTTCTTTGTGGCTTTTAACCCTGACATTTTGACCGATATATTAAAAAAATATCAGTTACCACATCAACAACTTTTTTTAATGCGCTCAGATCTGCCTGGAGAGGTTGAGCTGACCACGGAAAAGTATGACAGTAAATATAACGAATTAATATTAGGGGAAGAGCTAAAGGCATTTAATTTGGTCAAAGAAATTCCAAATACCCGTTGGCAGTTGGCTATTCGATTATCTCCAAAATACAGTAACGACTTATACCGTGAAGGTCTGATAAAGGCCTTACTCATTTGGGCACTGTTAACCTTATTTATCTATATTTTTTACCGACAAAGAAAGCGGATTTTACAAAAGCAGCTGCAAGTTGAACAAGCATTAGCCTATGTGGATAATTATGACCAATTAACAGGTTTAGCCAATAGGGTGAACTTTGATAGGCAGTTAATTGAGCATATTGAAGCCAATCAATTACTTGCACATAACTCGATCAATGCAAATACAGTAGTAAACAAGCAAACAGGTGTTGTGATGCACATAGATCTGGATAAATTTCAGCTTATAAATAACAGTGCTAGTTATGCTATTGGCGATAGATTCTTACATCAAATATCCATCAATTTAAGAGCGTTTATACCTGCAGGCGCTATCATGAGTCGTTTAGGCAATGATGAGTTTGCAGTACTTTTTCCTGAATTGCTTTTTACAGAGGCTAAAGATTTTGCGCATAAAATACGCTTAGAAGTTCAGAAGGTGCGCATTCCTGAATATCAACAAGATACCAATATAACGGCGAGTATTGGTGTGATCACATTAGATAACTCTATTTTTGATGCGCAACAAGTCTACTCATCATTAGGGCAAGCGGTTAGCTTAGCTAAAGAAAAAGGTCGCAACCGAGTGCAAGTTTATCAAAGTGGTGATGAACAACTCGTTTTACATGCAAAAGAAATGGAAGCCGTACATGATATTGCCGATGCCTTAAAAGTAAATCGTTTATTATTGTATCGACAAAAAATTAAGTCGTTGAAACCCAATCATCTTTCTCATTATGAAGTACTTGTTCGAATGAAAAGTTCACATGGGATATTAGTGCCACCTAATCACTTTATACCAGCGGCAGAAAAATATGGATTAATACGACAAATAGATCAGTGGGTTATTGAGCACACCTTTAAAATGATTACTTTAACGCCTGAAGATACAAGCCGTTATAGCATCAACTTATCGGGGGTTACCATTGCTGACCGCGATATTTATAGTCAGGTGATTAAATTATTCGAACAATATCAAGTATCCGCACAGCGTATATGCTTTGAAATTACTGAAACCTCGGCGATTAGTCATATAGACTCAGCATTATATTTTATCAATAAGATGAAAGACTTTGGCTGTAGCTTTTCATTAGATGATTTTGGCAGTGGTTTGTCATCATTTAGTTATCTACAAAAATTACCTGTTGAGATAATAAAGATTGATGGTGCTTTTGTTCAAGACATGGACACCAATGATATCAATCGCGTCTTTGTTGAGAATATTAAACGCACTGCTGATGCGATGAATAAAAAAACCGTTGCTGAATTTGTTGAGAATTCGGCAATTGAAGAAATGCTTGTCGATATTGGCATTGATTACGGACAAGGCTATCATATTCACAAACCTGAACCTTGGTATGAAGTGAGCAAAGAGAGCACTAACTGATCCTTTGAGGCGATTATATCAGTATGTTTTCTTGTAAAACTGTATTCTTATTATTTACCTTGGATAATGTCATTATTTTCCCCTCAAGAACCTTCTAAGATAGTCCCCAAAAGCTATAAATAATTTTTATTCTAGTAACAATAGGTCACGCTAATGCTATAGCTAAACTTCATACATGCTGGAAATAATAATAGTGAATATTGCAATTTAATAAATATAATTTATAGAATAGTAACTTTTAAAAGTAAAAAGATAAAAAGTTATAAAGTGATAAATAAACCTTTTATATCAGTTGATTAAAAGTACCGGAAGTTTATTTTTTAAAAAGAAAAATAAAAAACTGATAAAAAGCTTGATACTGTACGACCATACAGTATACTTGTCTCATCAAAACGAAATCACCGATAAAAATTGTGGAGCAACCAATGAAAGACGATAAAGAAAAAGCACTAGCAGCAGCCTTAGGACAAATTGAACGTCAGTTTGGTAAAGGCTCGATAATGAAACTTGGTGACAATAACACCATGGATGTTGAAACTATTTCTACTGGTTCATTAGGCTTAGATATCGCCTTAGGTGCTGGTGGCTTACCAATGGGTCGTGTTGTTGAAATATACGGACCAGAATCTAGCGGTAAAACAACGTTAACACTAGAAGTGATTGCTGAAGCACAACGTAACGGTAAAGTTTGTGCATTTATTGATGCTGAGCATGCCCTAGACCCTGTGTATGCTGAAAAGCTAGGTGTTAATATTAATGAATTATTAATTTCGCAACCTGATACGGGTGAACAAGCATTAGAAATTGTTGATATGTTAACGCGCTCTGGTGCTATTGACGTTATCGTAGTTGACTCTGTTGCCGCGCTTACTCCTAAAGCAGAGATTGAAGGTGATATGGGTGATTCACATATGGGCTTACAAGCACGTATGTTGTCACAAGCAATGCGTAAGCTTACAGGTAATTTGAAAAAATCTAATACCATGCTTATCTTCATCAACCAAATTCGTATGAAAATTGGTGTCATGTTTGGTAGCCCAGAAACGACTACTGGTGGTAATGCGTTAAAGTTCTATGCTTCAGTACGTTTAGATATCCGTCGTATTGGTGCAGTGAAAAACGGTGATGAAATTGTAGGCAATGAAACTCGCGTGAAAGTAGTTAAAAACAAAATTGCCCCACCGTTTAAGCAAGCTGAATTCCAAATATTATACGGTTTAGGTATTAATAACCTAGGTGAATTAATTGAACTAGGTGTTAAGCATGGCTTTGTAGAAAAAGCAGGGGCTTGGTATAGCTGTAATGGCGAAAGAATTGGTCAAGGTAAAGCAAATGCGGCTAAATACTTAGATGAGCATCCTGAAATGGCTAAAGATGTTGATACTAAATTACGCGATATGTTTTTATCAAAAGCAGTTTTGACCGAAGATAAAGAAGAAGAAGCAGTAACTGAATAATTAGTATTAGTATTAGTTTTAGTAAAAACTAGCGAGAAAAAAACGTAACCTTAGACGTAAGGTTACGTTTTTTTATGTCTGATGGTTTAGGTAAATGTTACAGACCAATCAGAAAGCTAACTAGTGATCGTGACCACATCCGCCTTCACTATGTACATGACCATGCTCAAGTTCATCCGCTGTGGCTTCACGTACCTCGATAACTTCAACATCAAAACTTAAGTCTAAACCCGAAAGTGGGTGGTTACCGTCAACAGTAATCACATCATCTTGAACATCAATAACAATTACAGTTTGCTCACCGTCATCGGTTGTAGCGCGTAATTGTGTGCCAAGTGCAAGATCTTCCACACCGGCAAGTACTTCTCTCGGAACTGTTTGTACATAATCATCATGTCGTTCGCCGTAAGCATCTTCACAAGAAACGGCAACTTCAAATTTATCACCAGCTTGGTGATCGATAAGCGCATCATCTAAGCCAGGGATTAAGTAACCTGTACCTTGAATTATTGCCATTGGCTTATCTTCGTATGAGCTATCAATTAAAGTGCCTTCGCTGTCAGATACTGCATAGTGCATAACAACGACATTATTTTTAGCTATTTTCATGTTTTTTCCTAATGATTAAATGTATTGAGCTTATTCAGCTGCAAGAGTTTATACCCATGATACCTCAAAATGTAGTGTTCAGCTGAAACTATCATTCTGGAGTTTCAAGGGTATAGGGTAATGTTTGATTTGTTACTATGGAATTACTTTGAGAAGCTATGCGCATTAACGGTAAGTCACCATCATTAGCTAATACAGCTTGTATGACACAACTGCCATCATCCGCTTGATAATGGGCAATTATATCGCCAGCTTTACGCCAATTTTCGCCTAGTTGTTTTTCAAGAACATCATCAGTTTGTAAAGATTGTTCAAGTTGAGTCTTTAAGCAAAACAGTGCACGTTTATTTTTTCCTAAATATTGCATTCTAGCGACAGTTTCTTGCCCTAGGTAACAACCCTTAGTGAAACTAATACCATTAATTGCTTGCAAATTAAGCATTTGAGGCACGTAATGACCGCTAGTACTTGCGTTAAGAATTGGAAAGCCTTGGGTTATTTCTAATAAATTCCAAACTGATTGTGAATAGCTTGGTAGGGCTGACTTCTGGCAAAAGGACGAAATGGCAAGGTGTTCATCAATAATAATATAACGAGGTTGCTCTCCAGGTAAGTAGACTATACTAGTAGAGCCTACTTGTACTACCGGAGTTAAGCTATCTGGAATTTGTGAAAACTCTTGCTGTAATAGGGTACTTGCCTGGCTGCCAACTAAAGCAATAAAGCTTAAGTTCTGAGTTTCTTCAATCTCTACTTTGGCGAAAACACCAAATTTTTTCAGTTCTTTTAGTGAACTTTCAATACTGGCTTTAGGTTGCAGTAATAAATGAGCCGAAGCGCGATTAATCAGACGAAAAACAGAGAATACTTTTCCTTTGGCGTCGCAGTGAGCCCCGACAAGTAAATTTGACTCTGCACTGCTGTTAACATCACAAGTAACTTGACCTTGTAAATATTTACTTTGTTCTTCACCTGATAAGGAAATAGCCCCAAAATCACTAAGTTCAATAAGGTAAGTCTCTGGGAGCTGTGCTAGAGAAGGTAATTGTGTACTGGTAGTAATGGTCATAATGAACTCTATGAGGTTATCTATATTTGTCTATTAAACGATAACTATAGAATAAGGGCTAAAATAACAAAAACAACTAGCCTGCGGCTTTTATTGGTGAAAAGTGGTGTTTTTAATAGCTGTGCGTAGTGAGTTATTGTTACAATGAGAGGTATTAATAAGGTATTAATCAGTTATTTTAATCATCAGTGATAATGAACAAAGGGATACTTATGTCAGGTAACGAAGCTTTAAGCAATACAGTGACAAACAATGAAAACTCGACTAATGTTTTAAAAGTTAACAAAGCTCGCTTAAAGTGGGCATGTCGTCGCGGTATGCTTGAGTTAGATGTATTATTTATCCCTTTTGTTGATGAGGCATACGATGAGTTGTCAACAAAAGACCAGTTTACTTTTGAACGTCTACTTACTTGCCAAGATCCAGAATTGTTTGCATGGTTTATGGGACATGAAGTTTGTGAAGATAAAGAACTCAACGCAGTGGTCCAGCATATACTCAAACGCGTCAAAGTATAATGTTAATGTAAAAGATTCTCGATATAAGCTAGCGCTTTATGGCTTTTTAGCCGTAATAGCTAGCTTAGTTATTTTGGTTAGTTTTACTTTCCAGTATATTCTAGCGCTGAGCCTCGCGATAATTAGCGTTATTTCTCTTAGTATATTCGTATCAATTAAAAATGATAAACCTATAACTTACTCTTTTGTTTTAACTAATATCGGAGAGATATTTTTTAATAAAGAGCAAATAAGTTACCAAGTCTTAGCGGGTAGTCGGCATAGTTTTATCGGTTGTTGGCTTGTAATGATACCTAATCATACAACACACTCCCAAGATTATATGAGCAGTAAAACAGCCCCTAAACAGTTATTCATATTTAGGGATAGTTTCACTAAGCAGGATTATTCCCGTATAGGAAGAGTGTTAAGTGAATTAGAATAATCACTTATATATACTTATTCGATTGGGGAAAGTATTGTCGGCTCAGCAGTTGTCAACAAATCAGGATAATCTAAGGTGTAATGCAAACCTCGGCTTTCTTTTCGTTCCATAGCACACTTGATTATAAGCTCAG
>Ga0209395_1006011_pt1 | contig 13348 bp, 9 predicted proteins | sample GOMGulsemesocosm_3_FD_184635 | JGI IMG/M metagenome (GOLD analysis project Ga0209395, IMG submission 184635) | Methane-oxidizing microbial communities from mesocosms in the Gulf of Mexico - GOM9D Gulf of Mexico (SPAdes) (version 2) | ecosystem: Environmental > Aquatic > Marine > Cold seeps... | reverse complement strand
GAAGGGAAATAAATGGCTTCTGAACTTGTTTTGAAATCAAAATCTACAGCGAGCAATATATCTGCACTTCTTTGTAGTTGTTTTACTTCAGTTATAGATAAAAAACCAACGTAAGTTATAAATGAGGAATTTTTGTTAAGTAGGTCTTCATTATAAGAATCTACACTTCCAGCAACAATAATTTCAATATTTTTTAGTATTGAATTTCCGTTTTCTTGTAAAGCGTTTATACAGTCAATTAGCATTTTTAAACTTCTTGATCCATTTAGACTACCAGTATAGACCAGTTTAATTTTACTATCCCTAATTTTTGAAGGAGAGGGCTGAATATCGTCACCATCATACACATTTGGAAAGTATTTATATTTATGGTTATACTCAGGATATTTGGTTTTATAGATTTCGATTGTACTTAAAGATGTAAAAGAAATAATATCTGCACTATTAAAGCACTCTTTTTCTTTTTTTTGATGATATTTAGATTTGTTATAATCAAATAATGGCGATTCAACCCAAGGATCACTAAGGTGTAGTACCCATGGTACATTGTAATACGTTTTTAATTTCTTAGCCATTATTATTGAACTTAATGGAAAGGCTCTAGAGTAAATAATATCTGGTTTGTTTTTTAGCTGCTTAATTACTTTTTTATACTGTAAATAAAAAGTAAACCTAGTGTCCGGCCAAGCAAATCTTTTTAGTAATTTATTAATAAAAATACTCAAATACTTTGGTTCTATAATTCGTATTGAAATTATTTGTTTTACATCTTTGATATAATTTAATAATTTTTCATCAAAAGGCATCCATAGCGTTGGTGATTTTGAAGTCACCACATCTACATTGTTTGTCTTAGCTAAATATTTAACATATTTTGCCGCTTGTAATGATTCTGGATCATTTTTAGGTGGCAACGCTATTGAAACTAATAGAATTCTCTTCATATAGTTTTATATAAATGATTATTTATTTCCTCTAATTTTTTACTATATAAGTTTTTGATAGCATATTTCTTCCTGATTTCACGTAATTTAATATCATTCCAATAATCTAAGTTTTCTATTATTTTAATTAACTTATTAGGAATGTTAGTATTGTTATTTACTGTAATAATTGATTCTTTTGGATAAGTGTCAATATCATAGATGAATGATGATAATACTACTGATCCGGTTTGTAAGTAATTTGATAATTTATGTGGTGCAATATTCTTTTCAAACTTTTTATATAAGATTAAGTGTATGTCGAATTTACTTAATATGGAATTCAAATTTTTAGACTCAATTTCACCGTAAAAATAGACATTATTACATTCTTGTAATTCCTTTATTTTTTTATTTATTTCAGGACTGTATGTATTACCTAAGTTATTTGGTTTTGTTGGCCCAATAATTATTATATCGGCAGTTGATGATGTTGTTTTGGCTAATTCTATAAGTAATTCAAAATCAATGTTATTGCTAGCCATATTTCCCATAAAACCTATTTTTATTGGGTGAATACCATTTATAGAGTAATTTGATTTACTTTGTTTGTTCGAAATATTGACGCCATGATTTAATTGAATAATTTTGGTTTTGGTGTTAATTTTGTTTTTTAAATAGTTTGAAACAATAATTACTAGATCAGCGCTATTACAAATGTCATGCTCATATTTTGTTGAGTGAACATCTACGGTGTGGTATATTTTCTTATCTGATTTAAAATTATCTAGGTTCCAGAATCTATTTGGATCAAAACTCCATACAATGTCAAATTGTTTAATCCCTAATGAATTTTGTATTTGTTGAGCTTGCTTTTTATAAATTTGGCTTTGTATGAATTTTGGAAAATCATTTAGTCTTGGTAAAAGATTTTGGTAATTTAGTTGAACTAAGTTTTCTTTTATATGTTCAACTTTTAAGTTTACATTTCCTAATGGGTTAATTATTGAGCTCTCAACAGGGTTTAAAAAGTAAACGGTATTGTCTTTTGCTAAATAATTTGCATAGTGATGCTTTGAAACAAAATTAACTCCCCACGCTTCAGGTGAAATTATAAGAATTGTTTTATCAATCATGAACTATTTTTTGAAGTTGTTTATAATATAACTCTCCTACAGTTGTGCTATTAAACTTATCAATACAATTCGTTGATATTTTTCTTTTATTGAAATTGTTATAGTTTAAATAAATATTTTCCATGTTACTTACCCAGTCTTCTATTTCTAATGTATCTATTAATCGACCATTTTCTTTGTTTATGAAATCCCTCATGCCACCAATATTTGTTGCTAAAACAGGTGTTCCTGTAGCTAATGCTTCCAAACATATCACTGAAAAAGTTTCGTAATTTGAGGATTGGCAGTAAACATTTGAATGGTGTAGTACGTTTACAACATCATTTTTTTGAATTCGTCCTAAGAACTGTACTGAATTGGATAAATTTAGCTCATTTACCAAGCTTTTCATTTGTGGCATCAATTGACCGTCTCCTGCTAATACTAGTTTAAAGTTACTATGCTTTTTTATAAGTATAGCAAGTGCATTTATTAATACAAAGGGGTTTTTCATAGAGCTCCAATTATTAATTGAAGTAAATGTAAATTCATTTGAATTGGCTTTTTCTTTATAGTTGAATTCATTTTCATTTATACAATTCGGAATAATTGTGTACGGCTTATTAGTATTACCAATAAATTGTTTAATATCTTCACCTAAAGCATTTGATACGGTAAAGAGTGGTACATCATTATTAAAAATATTTTCAATTCTTTGTCTTCCTTTATTTCCTTTTGGTAAATTAAACTGTGCATGATATGCAGACCAGTGTTCCATCAAGCAAAATTTTAATGCTGAAAATTTAGATACCAACTTTGTAATGTTTATTGCATTAGGATAGGTGATGTGAAAAATAACTAAATCATAATTATCTTGGTTTTTACTTAAATAGTTAGTAATAAACTGAGTTGTTTTTTTCTCTTTGAATATCCATTTATTTAGTATAGGCTTCAATGTTACTCTATCTACCTCTAAAGTTGATATTTTATCAGTTTCATTTTTGGATTTACCAAATTGAATATGTAATACCTTATTTTGACAATACTTATTTAATCCTTTTAAATGTTCAAGAATAAATATACCTTCAATATTATTTTTAGGATTAGGAAACCAAGGTACAATATGTAACACTCTTAATTTACTCATTTAAAAAGAGTTTGTAATTTAAATCTTCTATCCTATATCCAATTCGGTAAATAATCTTATTACTTATCCACATAAATGTTTTTAATGGTAAAATGTGAAGTAATATTTTTTGTTTTAAAGCAACTAAACTTGTAGGGTCTTTTTTAAAATAGATTTTTAAAATGTATTTAATTTCATCCACTCTATTTTCTTCTAATAAGCAGTTCATTAGCTCTCTAAAAATATACCGGTATTCTCTTTTTCTTACTAATGGATGTATAATAGTGTTAGATTCATGTTTTTCATAAATTTTCCATTTTCCTATTAACATATTTGCGCGTTGAAAATGGATGCCGTTATCATGGATTCTGTAATATACTTTTGGATCCGGGTTACCGTAAATTTTTTTTACCTTTAATGCTATTCTTAACCATAAATCCCAATCTTCTGTCCCCCTTAATACAGTACTTTCGTCAAATAAATCAATAGTGTCAAATAATGTTTTTTTTACAAGAACTGTATTTATGTTTACTGCACATGAATGGTAAAGGATTTTAAAAAAATCATTTCCAGTGTATTTACCATAAAACCAATTGTACGTTTCTATGTTATTGTCTGACTTGTTCTGAAATAACATAAAGCCACCCCCATAATAAAAATCGGCAGGATGATTTTGTAAATCTGTGAAATGACTTTCTAATTTATTTTTACAGTATAAATCGTCTGAGTCTAAAAAGGTAATATATTCTCCTTTTGCGTTGTTAATACCCAAGTTACGAGCAGATGCTTGTCCGCCATTTGGTTTATAAAAATATTTTATACGTTCGTCTTTTAATGCGTATTGCTTGCAAATTTCGGATGACTTGTCAGTTGATCCATCATCCACTAAAATTAATTCCCAGTTTGAATACGTTTGATTTAAAACGGACTCTATTGTTTCTACAATGAATTTTTCAACATTGTAAACAGGGGTTATTATGGATATTAATTCGCTCATTTTTAAAGCATAATTACTGTGTTTTTTTCTTTAATTCATTCAGATCAATCATTTTTAACTTGAATAAAATAAAGGAGTATAATAAAATAAAAGCTAATTTAATTAAAATTATTTTAAACATGCTGATATTGAACTTAATTGTAATAAAATAATTGATCCCTACGAATAATGTAAATAGTATAAATATTAGGAGTGCAAGCTTGGTAGGGTAAGGTGTTTTGAATAGTCTTTGAGAAATAATAAAAAAGAGAAAGTTGTTTACTGTAATGCTAATTAATGTTGCAATAGCAGCGCCAACTAGTTGAAACTTATTAACTAATATGTAATTTAATACAATATTTATTCCTGCAGAAAAAATGACAATAATTGGAATTAACTTAGTTTTATGTTTTAAGTGAAAGCCTGGGGAAAACATTCCTAAACCTGTTATTAATAAAGTGGTGTAGAATAAAGGCATGATGTATTGCGCCTCATAGTATGATGGTTTAGTAAATATATATAAGGTTTCATAAGAAAATAATGATAGAATTAACACGCCTAATGTACCTGCTCCAAAAAAGAGTTTAAATACATTGGCTAACTCTTTTTTTGTTGATTCTTGTTCGTGTTTTTGATATAAAATAGGAGCTAAGGCAGATTGAAAACCTAAGAGAATTATATTAATTACGGAAGCAAACTTGAATGCTACTTCATAGATTCCATTGGCGGACATAGATATTTCTTTGATGAAAAATCGATCTGTTAAATTGAGTAATAGGTAAGCTACAGCCGCAGGGATTAATGGTGTACTAAATTTTAATTGCCTTTTTAATTCAGTAAAACTGAACTTTACAATTAAATATTCTTTTAAATAATAGATTTGTAATGTAATAATTATAGGGGCAACTATTAAGCCAGCATAGAAGATGCTGTTTAATCCAAAATCATATTTCATGACAAAAAATATAATTAATAGAATATTGAATATCGAATGTAAAAAAGATGTAATGGCAAATTCATTTACTTTTCGCAATGACTTTAACTGTGTGCCGAATAGGTAAAATATAGAATTGATACATACGGTTGATACGGATAATAAAAAGAATTCGTCCTTTATTCTTACGTCAGAAGATAAAATATCAATAAAGAAGTCTTTAAAAAAATAACTTATAATAAAAAATAGTAGGTAAGATGTTATAGTGAAAATAGTTGCAGTTGAACTTATTTGTTGTTTTTTTTGCAAAGGTACGTCTTCTGCAATATATCTAGCCATACCTTGGTAGAGTTGAAAAGATACAATAGCACCTATAAAACCACCAAAAACGCCGAGCATCCCTAATATACCGTACTCACTTTCCGTAAAGTAGTTAACGTAAAATGGAATCAACATTAAGCTCACCCCTTTTGTTAAAAGATTGGCTACTGTGTATAGTCCACCTTCTTTAAGTAGCTCTTTAATCATTGTTGAATTGAATTTTGCGTAAAAACAATCCGCTGTGACTATCTTTAATAATTTCTACGGAATGGCTATCTAAATAATTATTAATTTGATTCTGTTCAACCCCTACAAAATACTTAATTTGATTTGAGATTAAGAATTCTTTTAATAAATCCTCATTACCCAGATTTTTATTTCTTGAATAGAATGAATAGTAGTTTGTTGTATGATAACAAGGGTTATCTAGAACTAGGAGTCTATCATCTATACATTCTAAATTAATTTTAGAATTATAATGTAACAAACTATTGCCTACAGGCCAGATAGATGGTTTACTAATTAGGACAGGTCTATCTATTCTTAAAAAACCTACAAAACCAATGTTATATGCTTTTTCTTTTTCTAAAACCTTAGAGACATCATCTAAAAAAGTTCTCGTCACTCGTCTTTTTAAATTTAACTGATCATAGTTGGATGAAAAGTTGTTACTTATTGTGTAATATAAATTATAAGTACAGATAAAAAGTATTAGAGTAGGTACAATTTTATATTTATCAATCTTCTCTAATAGTGCGAAAATAAATAACCATAGCAATATAACTGTGGAGCCACTATTAATAGAGTTGACAGATGGTTGCCATGCTTCCGGATGAACTCCATTCAGTAAAGCTGTTGTTAATATGCCTCCTTCAATAAAGAGTAAAAAAAAAGTAAAAACTAAGAGCATTCTTTTGATGTTTATTTTTTTGTAATTTTTTATAATGAAAAATAAAAATGGTATAGTGATTACAAAATAATACTGAAAAGCAGTTGCATTGGTAAAAAGAATAAACTTGATAGAATTATTAAGTTTGTCAAAAACATTATTTAAAACTAAACTATAATCTATATTCATAGTATCATTTTCTGGTGATACTCCGGTCAATTTATAAAAAATAAAAATTGCCAATGTATTACAAATAATAGATATAGAAATTGTAAAATACATTTTCGTATTTATTTTTTTATAATACAATAATATAATAGCTCCAGATAATACAGCCAGTAGAACCATTGGAATCATTAAAAAGAAGGTTATCTGCAAGAACATTAGCGTTATTGTACTTAAAACATATTTCCCCTTATAAATATAATAGGTGCATAAAACTAAAGGTATGTATATCCCTAAGAGTCTTGAGGGTAGTTGGTTTACTATGTTAACAGTAAGGATGTTAGCCTTGTCTAGGACAAGTTTATCTGGTAGGACTAGCATCCCTGAAGCGAATAATAACAGTATAGAAAGGGCGTATATCTTCTTATCTGAAAAATTAAATAAGTCTTTAAGTATAGTAAATATTAATGAACTAGCTACTGTTAATAGTATTATAGGGACAGTGATGACATAAGTCCAAATAGAACTAAGATTTACCATTTTGCTACATAGGGTATTAAGGTATATCTCAAAATAATGATATGGTGTAGACCCTCCTGCAAAGCTTTTATTAAAATTTAGATTAACCAAATAGTTTTCTTCTCCTGTTAAATATATTATATCAGACATTCTTGCATAATGATATATATCCCAATACAAATAACTAACTAAATCATCTCCAATATAATTTAACTTTGTAATTAAGATAAATATAATGCACCATAAGAAATAAATTATGAATAAACTTTTTAATCCTTTTAAATATTTTTTTTCAATTATTTTTTTCTTACCTCTTTTGTGTGGGAGACTATAGATAATTAAGACGATAGTAGGGATAATGAATAATAATTGAATGGTAATTCCATTTGTAATCACTACAGAAAATATAAAAACAATTAACAGAAGACCTGTCAAAGTTGAAATAAAACTAGATAATAATACGTTATTAAATTTAAGTTTTAAAAGTAGGGAATATCCAATAGAGTATGAAGAAATTAATACTATAATGGGTACAAAATAGTGTAAGAAACTAATGTTCATAAGGGGTACTTTTATCAATTGTTTCAACTACTGTAGCAATATTGAAATATAATGCTTAATTTTTAGCTAAATGTTACGAGTACGAATTTAATTAATTTATTTGGTTTTTACGTTCAGTCTTAAACTAATAAGGAATAGACTATGTAGTTAGCTTAACTTAATTTGAGTTATTGATTTTATAATTGTTTTCAAATTTTCATTTGACAGTTCGTAAAACAAAGGTAGTCGTATTAATCTATCTGTGTATTTGTCACTTTCAGTAAGTTCTTCACCTTTGTATTTGTCAGTAAAAAATGGACTTTTATGTAAGCTTAAATAATGGAAAACAGACAATATTTCATTGTCTTTCAGTTTTTTAATTATTGTATTTCTTTGCTCCAATGTTTCACATATCATGTAAAACATATGTGCATTATTCGTTGTAGCTTTTGGTTGATAAGGTAGGTTAATGTTATTATCTTTTGCCCAGACTTTCAATTCTTCATTATATCTATTCCAAATTTGCTTTCTTTTATTTTGAATATCGTCTAAAGCCATTAATTGGGCGTATAAAAATGCAGAGACAATTTCTGAGGGTAAAAAAGAAGAGCCTATGTCTACCCATCCATATTTATCTATTTCTCCTCTAAAAAAAGCGGATCTATTTGTTCCTTTTTCCCAAATAATTTCGGCTCTCTCTACAAATATATCATCATTTACCACTAACATACCTCCCTCACCAGCAATAATGTTTTTTGTTTCGTGAAATGAGAATGTAGATAAATGACCGATACTTCCTAGTGCTTTTACTTCCCCATTTGGAAAGGTGTAATAATTATCTATTGCCTGAGCTGCATCCTCTACAACAGCTATGTTATATTTGGCTGATAATTCCATTATTTTGTACATATCGCATGCCATACCTGCATAATGAACAGGTACAATTGCTTTCGTTTTATTTGTAATTAATTCTTCAATTTTGTCAGCATCTATTCCTGGGTGGTTTTTATCTGAATCACAAAACACAACAGTTGCCCCTCTTAACACAAAAGCATTGGCTGTACTCACAAAGGTGTATGATGGTATTATTACTTCATCACCTTCTTTAATATTCAAAAGAATAGCAGCCATTTCAAGCGCATCTGTACAAGATGTTGTTAGTAGACACTTTTTAAATCCATATTTATTTTCAAAAAAAAATTGACACAGCTTTGTGTACTTTCCATTACCTGATATTTTACCAGAATTAACAGCTTCTTCTATGTATGTAGTTTCCTTTCCTGTGAAAAATGGTTTATTGAATGGTATCATAAAATTTTATATTAGAATTAATGAAAATGCTGTTTATTTAAAATTGCAACATTAATATTTTGTTAGTGGTAACTTGAGGTTAAAACTATGTTTAAAAGGTATAGTAATCCAGATGTTACGTGTGCGATAAAAAGTAATCCTAAAATTTTCATTTTTGTAGTTGGTATGTCTTTATTTAGTGCTTTAGGGATTATAAATACTGTTGTAGATAGGAATAATAGAAATGTACAAATAACATTTTGCCACATGAAATTACCATGTACCATTCTAGGGCCAGATTCCATAAAAAATGCAGACAGTATGATTCCATATATAGTTAATATCAAAGAATATATAAAGGGTTTGTATCTGAATATATCTTTAAAAGTAAGCATTACATAAATTGGGTATGCAAAAGATAAAAGGAGTGAAATTGGAATGAACCAATTCGGTATCCAGAGGGTTAAAACTTTAAAGGGTGAGGTTAAAACTACGCTACTGGTTTCTTCTTGAAATGACCCCATTTGTTTAATATAAATAAAATAGTACTGAATTAAAATAAATAGCCCACCTGTAATAATGGGGGTGAAGTTCAATATTAATTCTTTTAAGGTATCTGTTTTTCTTCTTTGTAGTAGAAAAAATGAAGTTATTGGTAAGTATACGAATATAAATGATGGTTTGATAATTATATTAATAATTACGAGAATGGATAATATAATTAGTTCTTCATAAGGGGTTTTGCGTTTTAAATCAAAAGTTTTTAGTTGATGCCAGAATAGTGCAATAGCAAACGGGAAAAGAAAAATTGTAGTTGAATTGTGCCACACCATTGGAACGAATTTACCTAAGTACATTTGTTTTAACATTATATATGAAAAAGGGTCAGGAATTGCAAAGCAAAAAAATAAGCCTAATGTGAGGGTGTTTATTTTGAAGGTGCTAAAGTAGATTGAGTTTGAAGATTTTCTAATAATTCTTTTAATAATAGTGTATTTAGCTAAATTGGTAAAAGAAAGAAGAAAAATTGTTTGTATTAACATCAAGGTTTCATTATTACTGAAGCCTGAGAATAGATTTACGATAAAATAAAACAAAAAGTTTGGAGGGTAAGCTCCATTGATAGAGTTGATTTCTGGTATCGCTTCAATGTGACGATTTATATCTGTGTTTACAACGTATATCAAGAAGGAAAATATCACTAAAGATATAGTGAAAATAATTTTCGAATCATGTTTGATTATTATATTTTTAATTTGATTTGTCATTGAGTTTTTATGATATAATAAGGAGAGTTGAGATTAGTTGCAATAAGTTTTTATTTTGTGTTACAAATTTGTTTTTTAACTATGTTATCTCATCCTTAACTTGTCAAATATAGATTGTTAAACGGTGTCACAGCGAATTCCAATAGTGATAGATGTATTTTGTAAATATAACATTAAAACCATAGTTTTGATAAAACATTGTTGCAGATTTATTATCTCCCTGTGTTGTTACCTCAATGGATGTACATTTATAATCAACAGAAACACTTTCAGCTGCGCTCAATAATTGTTTAGCAATTCCTTTTCTTTGATAGTCAATACCTACTGCTATTAAGCCAATTTTTGAGGTTTCAGTATTTAATGACTCTATAGTTGTAAAGCCAATTATTTTATGGCCATCTTTAAATACTAATATTTGAGAATGAGACTTTTCAAGTAAACAATTGTCTAACCATTGACGGTATAATTTTTCAAACTCAACCCTACTAAAATTTTCATCCCGGTTATACCTAGATTTAATACCACTTAAATAGGCTAATTGAAGTAATTCATCTTTTGAATCTTTTTTTACATCAAAAATTTGTATTTTCCCTAAAGTATTAAGGTTTGAATTGATTTTTTTATGAAAAGTAATCTTGTTTTCCATAAATTTAAGGCCTTTAAGCGCTTGAATTCTATGGTTGGAAAACAAATAAACAAGTCTATATGGTGTGCTTAGTTTTATAAAAGCAGCGGTGTTAATACTATCTTTCACATTGATTTTACCTACATTGTACTTGAAAAACTGTGAATCCCATTTAAGTTTATTAATCATTAGTTTTTGATTTAATTATATAAATGGGTCTATTTTTAACGCCTTCAAAGGTTTTGCCAATATACAAACCTACAATTCCTAAAGTCATCATTATAATTCCCGATAAAAACCAGATAGATACTATTAAACTTGTAAAACCAGTTACAGAAATCATTCCTGATATCCATTTATATAGAAAAAATATGGCTACAAACATTGAAGAAGCTGAAATAATAAATCCAATTTTAATCATTATTTGTAGTGGTTTGTCAGAATAGGCTAAGATAATATCAATAGCAAGCTTTATTAATTTTTTTATATCATATGATGTCTTTCCTTCTAGCCTTGATGCGTGCTCAACCGTGATTTTAGTTGTTTTAAAGCCAACCCATTTCACCATTGTTGGGAAGTATCTAATCGATTCTCTCATTTTAACAATTGCAGAAACGACATTTTTATGATAAATTCCAAAGTTAGCAACTGATTCATCTTGTTTATATCCTGTTAAATAACTTAATACTTTGTAAAATAAAAAAGAAAAAGTACGTTTAAAAAAAGAATCTTGCCTAGCTTGCCTACAAGCTAATACAACATCATAGCCTTCTTTTGCTTTTGAGTATAATTTGGATATTTCTTCAGGTTGATCTTGTAAGTCACAATCCATTACCACAATCCATTCTCCGATTGCGAGGTCTAAGCCAGCGGTTATAGCATAATGTTGCCCGAAATTTCGACTTAATTCTATTCCCTTTATTCTTTTATTAGATTTACTCAGTCGTTCAATTTCTATCCATGAGTTATCTGGGCTTCCATCTTCAATTAAAATGATTTCGAAATCAGTTGTGATTTTAAGCATACTATCCTCAATTCTTTTTACAAGTATGGGTAATATACTTTCAGCTTTATAAACTGGACTGATGATTGAAAATTTCATAGTTTGAATATAATGTTAATATTGTATACTTATTTTTAATCTATAAAGTTACTAATTTAAAACGTCAGTTTTTTAATAAATCACCTCAGTTTCTAAGGTTGTCTTATTATTTTGTTTATCAAACGCAACAATCTTGATGGTGTTAGTTCCTTTTATTAAATGTGGTTTACTATATCCGTTTAAAGGAATTACATATTTTCCTTTTTTACGATTGTAATACATAAATACCCACTTTTTGTTAATGTAGGCTTTGTAACTTTTTACGCCAGCTAAGTTGTCTGTTATTTTTAATTCTAGCGTGCTGTATTTTGTGATTGGTCTATTACTTTTGTAATCGAATGGTGTGATGATGGGTGGAATTGAGTCTACCATTAATGTAAATTTTCCAAATGCTCTAACTTGCCCTTCTATCCATCCGTCAAAATAGGTTCCACCCACATATTTAATTCTTTTTCTGTTGTCAGAGTACACAATGGCTAATTTGTCTTTTGGGAAGTTGTCTAAGAGGGAAGGGCATTTAATTCTAATATCAAATTTGGTTTGAAGGGGTATCGTGTTATCTGCAAATGAGTAACTGTTACCAATAAAATTGGAGGAGCTATCTTTTGGCTTTTCTCTGAACATAACTTCTAAGGGTTCATAGAATGTGCCTTTTTCAAAAAGTACTTGAAAATTGTCTTTTAAAATAAAATTAACCGTGTCTGGGTAAATGTATTTTGTCACTTGATTAAAATGATTGGGTTGGTAGGTGTTTTTTTTTGATTCAATAGTAAATTCCAATTGTAATGAATTACCATGAACATCTAAAACGGTTATTTCATACTTCCCATTTCGTTCATCCCATTTAATTTTCCCATTATTTACTGGGTATATAGGTAATGGGTTTATGTTTGTGGTAAACTGTTTATGAATGTGTTTTCTCTGTTTTTTAAATGCCCTATAGTCCTTATGAGAATTCATGAATCTGTTATAGTCAAAATTCATATATTCTGTTTTTTGCTCATGTATAAGGTGACCGTCCTTTTTTAGGGTTGAATTATAGATCCCACATGTATTTCCGGCTCCGTTTAATTTGTCTACCGCTAAGACGCCTAAGGCCAATTTTGAATCTTTAATTAGTAATTTGTCTAAATTGATTGGTTTACCATCATTTATTATTAGTTTATTATCTTTTTTGTAAACCGAATAATATTCAAATTTATCAGGAATCATGTAGCCTTTGTTTGTAATGGCGTAAAATTTAACACCTCTAATTTGGGGTGGTGTAGTGTCCTTAATTTGTTTTTGATAACATTTAAATAATAAGGGGTTTATAGCGTGTTCGGTTTTTGTTTCTCTAATTTCAAAATGTAAATGAGGAGCAGATGAACTCCCTGAATTTCCAGAATAGCCAATGAATTGCCCTTTTTTTATTGGTATTTTCAATGTTAATACATCTTTGTCTATAACTGATTTTTCATAAGCTTTTTGAATTTCGTAAACTAATGAATCTATTTTAGGTGTAAACTTTTGACAATGGGCGTAAAGGCTTGTTAATCCGTTTGTGTGTTGTATG
>Ga0209395_1006009_pt1 | contig 13350 bp, 8 predicted proteins | sample GOMGulsemesocosm_3_FD_184635 | JGI IMG/M metagenome (GOLD analysis project Ga0209395, IMG submission 184635) | Methane-oxidizing microbial communities from mesocosms in the Gulf of Mexico - GOM9D Gulf of Mexico (SPAdes) (version 2) | ecosystem: Environmental > Aquatic > Marine > Cold seeps... | reverse complement strand
TTATGGAGGATCGGTAGTTGGTAAACGTGCCATTGTACAAGGCTTCGGAAATGTTGGTGCAGCCGCAGCTTTTTACTTATCTCAAATGGGAGCTAAAGTTGTTGGAATTATTGATATTGCCGGTGGATTGATAAATGAAAATGGTTTCACATTTGAAGAAATTACAGAACTATTCTTGGCCAAGACAGGAAATACATTAGAAAATGATAACCTTATTTCTTTTGACGAAATTAATGAGAAGATTTGGTCTTTGGAAACTGAAATATTCGCACCATGTGCGGCTTCTAGATTAATCACAAAATCTCAAATAGACAAGTTGATCTCCAGTGGGCTGGAAGTGATCTCTTGTGGTGCAAATGTACCATTTGCAGATAAGGAGATTTTCTTTGGACCTATTATGGAGCATACAGATAATAAAGTGAGTTTAATACCTGATTTTATTTCCAATTGTGGAATGGCAAGAGTGTTTGCCTATTTCATGGAGCGTCGTGTACAAATGACTGATGAAGCCATCTTTAATGATACATCTGAGATTATTAAAAATGCGATTCAAAAGGTACATAATCAGCATCAACTAAAAACAGAAATTAGTAAGAACGCATTTGAAATTGCGTTAAGTCAACTTATATAATAAATTAGAAATATGGAAGCAGCAATAATCATTGTATTTGTAATAGGCTATTTAGCGATTACCCTAGAACATAGTATTAAAATAGATAAACTTATTCCGGCATTAGTCATGATGGCTATAAGTTGGGCATTAATTTCTTTAGGGATTGATAGTTTTCCTGAATGGTTTGATTCAGCATCACATGGACTAGTAGATGGATATGGGACCTTGTCTTCAGAAAGCAGAATGCATTTAATGGAGGAAACATTATTGCATCATTTAGGTAAAACTGCAGAGATCTTAGTCTTTTTATTAGGAGCAATGACCATTGTTGAAATTATAGATTATTTTGATGGGTTTTCTACCATTAAAGGATTTATTAGGACTAAAAGTAAAGTAAAAATCTTATGGTTTTTCGCTATTTTGGCATTTATTCTATCAGCAATAATTGATAATTTAACGGCTACAATTGTTTTAATTTCCATATTACAGAAAATAGTAAAAGACAGAAGCACTCGTATCTGGTTTGCAGGTTTAATTATTATAGCAGCCAATGCCGGTGGTGCCTGGTCTCCAATTGGAGATGTTACTACAACTATGCTATGGATCGGAAAAAAAGTGACCACAGGTAAGTTAATTGGATATTTATTATTGCCGTCTTTGGTTTGTATGGTAATACCAACCTTTATCGCCTCTTTTTTACCCGCGTTTAAAGGCGAACTTGATATTCAAGAAGAAGAAGAAAAGCCTAAAAGTAAATTTAGCTCTACAATGCTATATTTAGGGTTGGCAGCTATTGTATCTGTACCAGTATTTAAAGTAATTACACATTTGCCTCCATATGTTGGAATGATGTTAGCTTTAGGTGTAGTTGCTATTTTTGCAGAAGTCTACAGTAATGCGAAATTTAGTTTAACAGAAATGCCTGGTGGAGATAGTGATGCACATGCACACCATAGTCCAGTTCATCATTCGTTATCTAAAATTGAATTACCAAGTATATTATTTTTCTTAGGAATATTAATGGCTGTTGCTGCATTAGAATCCTTAGGACTATTGTTTGGATTTGCTACAAACTTGAAAGAGGGTATGCCAATGATTGGAACTGAAATGGATGGAACTGTAGTTTCCGATCTTGTAATATTATTACTAGGAGTAGGTTCGGCAGTTATTGATAATGTGCCATTGGTTGCAGCGAGTTTAGGAATGTTCTCTGAGCCATTAGATGATCAATTATGGCATTTTATTGCATTTTCAGCGGGAACCGGTGGTAGTATGTTAATTATTGGATCTGCAGCTGGTGTGGTTGCCATGGGAATGGAAAAAATTGATTTTTTCTGGTATCTTAAAAAGATTTCCTGGTTGGCACTTTTAGGATTTTTAGGAGGATCGGCAGTGTTCATTTTTACAAGAACCTTGTTTTAGAATACTTTATTTGTAAATCCATCGTTATTAATCAAAAATCTAATTTAAAACAATAACATGTTTAACTCTTTGATTCAAAATGCTGCTCAAGATGGCACAGAATTACTTACTGATGGAGAATCTGTAGAAAAAACACTCTCCATTATAGAGCTTATAAAAAGTGGAGGACCAGCCGGACAAATAATCATTCTTTTGCTATTCGTTTTATTAATAGTAGCAAGTTATATTTATTTTGAACGCATATTTGCTATTAAAGCAGCCTCTAAAATTGATACGAATTTCATGAATCAAATCAAAGACCATGTTACCAATGGCAAGATTGATTCGGCTCAAGTATTGTGTGCACAAGTTAATTCGCCAGTTTCTCGTTTAATTAATAAAGGGATAACAAGAATAGGAAAGCCCTTAGAAGATATAAATACTGCTATTGAAAATGCTGGGCGTTTGGAGGTTTATGGACTTGAAAAAAATGTAAGTGTACTTGCAACTATTTCTGGGGCCGCACCAATGATTGGGTTTCTTGGGACAGTAATTGGAATGATATTGTCGATATTCGAAATTGCAAATGCAGGCGGACAAATTGATATTAAATTATTAGCCGATGGATTATATACCGCAATGACAACAACTGTTGCTGGTTTAATTGTTGGTATTGTTGGATATATAGCATATAATCATTTAGTAGTGAGAACCAATAAGGTAATCCATCAAATGGAAGCTAATTCGGTAGAATTTTTAGACTTACTAAACGAGCCTATTTAATATGGATCTTAGAGGGAGAAATAAAGTAACACCAGAATTCAATATGTCATCAATGACGGATATTGTATTCTTGCTATTGATATTTTTTATGCTGGCTTCGACATTGGTAACAACAAATGCTATTGATATTTTGTTGCCAAAGGCAAGTGGAAAAACAGAAAATAAAAAGTCAGTTTCTGTTAGTATAAAGAAAGATTTAACCTTTTATATAGATCAAAAACGTGTTAGAGAAAGTGTTCTTGAAAATGAGTTGATTGGGCTACTTTCAAAAGAAGCAACGCCAACAATTGTTTTAAGAGCAGAGAAATCGGTTCCTATTGATAATGTTGTAAAAGTTATGGACATTGCTAATAGAAATAAGTTTAAAGTAATATTGGCTGTTAAGCCCAACTAATTTGTTTTAACGCATAATAAAGCTGTAATGAACCCCTATTTTAAGACTAAACATGAAAAAGATTCTGCAAGAATTACGGCACTTATAGCTGTGATTTTGTTGTTGCTAATCTTTATTGTTGGTCCTAAATATATGGATCCGCCTTTAGAATATGGTATTGCAGTAAATTTTGGTACTACTGATTTTGGTAGCGGTCGTGTTCAACCCAAAAAACCTATACAGTCTCAGCCACAGGAAATTAAAAAACCACAAGAAATTGTGGAATCAAAACCTAAGGCAGCAACGCCTCAAGAAACAAAAGAGGATGTACTTACTCAGGATAATGCAGAGAGTATAGCGATAAAGAAGAAAGAAGCTGCAGAAGCTAAAGTAAAGGCCATTGCGGAGGCTAAGGCTAAAGCGGAGGCGGAACGTATTGAGCAACAAAAGCAAGAGCAAGAAGCAAAAAAGAAAAAATTAGATGCCTTAATTGGAGGTATTGGCAAATCTGAAGGAAAAGAAACTGGAGGTGAAGGGGATGATAATCGTGCTGGAGATAAAGGCCAGTTAAATGGCGACCCTTATGCACCAAGTTATTTTGGGCAACCAGGTTCTGGAGGAGGAGGTACTGGTTACGGATTGAGAGGTCGTGGACGTCCATCAAAATCTAAAGTTCTTCCAGAATGTGATGAAGAAGGTAGCGTTGTTGTAGAAATACATGTGAACAGGCAAGGACGTGTTGTGAAGGCAATTGCAGGTAAAAAAGGTACTACTGGTGCGCTTTGTTTGTATGACGCAGCAAAAAAAACAGCACTCACTTACAAATGGCCATCTGATTCGAAGGCGCCCACTAATCAAGTAGGTTTTGTGGTAATAAATTTTAGTGTAAGTCAATAAAATATGAACTATTCAGATACTGTAAATTGGATGTTTAACCAATTACCTATGTATCAAAATAAGGGGAAATCTGCTTATAAGGCGGATTTAAACAATACGATTCTACTCGCAAATCACCTTAATAACCCCGAACACAAATTTAAATCCATTCATGTTGCAGGAACTAATGGTAAAGGTTCTACAAGCCATATGTTAGCTTCAATTCTGCAAGAAGCAGGTTATAAGGTTGGGCTTTATACATCACCGCATTTAAAAGATTTTAGAGAACGCATTAAAATAAATGGTACACCGATAAGTAAACAATTTGTGATTCAATTTATTAAACGGAATAAATCGTTTTTTGAGGCAAATGCCTTGTCTTTTTTTGAGATGACTGTAGGGTTGGCTTTTGATTATTTTGCTAAGCAACATCTTGATATTGTTATTATAGAAGTGGGTTTAGGTGGCAGATTGGATTCAACAAATATTGTTAACCCCGAAGTTTCAGTAATTACAAATATAGGACTAGATCATACACAGTTTTTGGGAAATTCTATTGAAGATATTGCTCATGAAAAAGGCGGAATCATTAAATCTAATATTCCTGTTGTAATTGGAGAAACTCAAAATGAAACAGAATCTATATTTCGTAATATTGCGAAGTCTAAAAGTACTCCAATTTATTTTGCAGATCAATTGATAAAATCAGTCTATGATTCAGACTTGAAAGGAGGCTATCAGGATAATAATATAAAGACAGCTCTACAAACTATTATTGAAATTAATAAGAATGACTTTGTTGTAGATGAATTAGCAATAAAAACAGGGTTATTACATGTTATAAGAAACACAGGTTTGTATGGACGCTGGCAAATTTTACAAGAGATGCCAAAACTTATTTGCGATACAGCACATAATAGGGAAGGATTGTCTTATGTGATGCAGCAATTGCAAAAAGAGACTTATAAAACGCTCCATATTGTATTGGGTATGGTAAATGACAAAAATTTAGAGACGATTATTGATTTATTTCCCAAGAATGCAACATATTATTTTTGCAAACCAAATATTTTAAGAGGACTTGATGCTGAAGTTTTGAAGGATAGTTTTATCCAAAATGACTACCAAGGAACCGTCTATGAATCTGTGTCAGAAGCGCTTAAATCGGCAAAGAAAAATGCTGATAAAACCGATTTAATTTATGTTGGAGGAAGCACTTTTGTGGTTGCAGAAATTATTTAGATTTTTTTTAAAAAATGTTTGTCAGATTCAAAAACTGACTTATATTTGCAGTCCAATTACGAAGGGCGATTAGCTCAGTTGGTTCAGAGCACTTGGTTTACACCCAAGGGGTCAGGGGTTCGAATCCCTTATCGCCCACAACAAGCAAAATCCTGATGATTTATCATCAGGATTTTTTTATACCCAAATTTCAGAAAGTTCGCTGTCTAGAAATTTGGGTATAAAAAAGTATAAGGCTGAGCAATAGCATAGGATTCTATTTTCAGAAGCGGGTGTTTAGGGATCTCTAATTCCTTAATACTACAACTGAAAAAGTAAGTCGCGTTGTTGGTTTGATTATATCATCATAATATTTTATATTACTACTTCTATTTATACTTATAATGAAAGCATCTAAAATTCAACAAGTCTATGCCAAAATATTCAAATCTTATGGACATCAAGATCTTGAAGAGCATATTAAGAAAATTATAGAATTAGATCAACATTTACCATACAGTTCTACGTTTTTTTGTATAACTGACACTCAAGATCTTTCGTTTCATTACATCAGTAAAAACATGTTTGCTTGCCTAGGAATTGAAGCAAGTGAGTTTAAAAGGAATGGTATGCGATTTTTTTGGAGTAGAATTCATCCTGATGATATTGATTGTTGGTTAAAAGGATTAAATGAGCTTATGGATTTTACCCTAAATGAAATTCCTGCCGAAGAAAGAATGCGAATGAATTATACTTGGAATTATAGATTTAGAATTGGTAATGATGAGTATGTGAATATTATTCAAAATACTACACCCTTAGAATTAGATGTATCCAATAAACCTATAATTGGATTGGCGCATTATACAGTATTAAACAATGAAATGAAGTTACCAGTTACAGCATCTGCCAAAATACTTAATGAGCATAATCAATATGAAACCAAATATTTCAATAATTTTTCTCAAAAACTGTTATCTGATGGTATAAGTAATAGAGAACGCGATATAGTGCGTTTGCTCGTGTTGAATTATACAAGTAAGGAAATTGGAGATAATTTAAATATAAGTTCTAATACGGTAGATACACACCGTAGAAATATCCTTAAAAAACTTAAGATATCTTCAACTGGAGAGCTAGTAGGTATGCTAAAAATGAATAATATTTTAATTTAAATTATTAAGTGAGCTAGATTTAATAAAGTGATTTCCTCGATATTATCAGTAGGCAACCATGTATTTTACAATTTCTAAAGCATGAGGTGAATTTAAGAAATACTCAATTTGAGTATTGGAATACATAAAGACGATTACGACCTTTACATCGCTATTAATTAGTTCTTAGGGAGAATTATAAAAAAGTGTCTCGTATTTATATTCGTATAAATTGAGACATTTTTTGATTTTAAAAAAAGGATAATATTTATTTAAACAAGATAATTATTATAGAAACTCCAAAATTCTCTCTAAAGCCATGCCTCGAGAACCCTTAATTAATATAGCACTATTTTTAATTTTTGATGATTTTAAGTTTTGTTCCAACGCTTCAAAGCTTTTAAACCATGCTGTTTTTTGAGACTCAAATTTTGCCTTATAAAAATTGATACCGACCAAATAAACAATATCAATATTGAGACTAGAAGCATATGTTGCAATACTTATGTGTTCATTTTCAGCTTCTGATCCCAATTCAAACATATCACCTAGTATTGCTATTTTGTGTTTGTCTTTCATAGTATTAAAATTATCTAAAGCAGCGGTCATGCTAGTAGGATTTGCGTTATAGGCATCTAATACTATAGTGTTGGATTTTTTTTCGAGGATTTGTGATCTATTATTTTCTGGAATATAACTTTCAATGGCGTATTTAATATCATTATCACTAACTTCAAAATACTGCCCCATAGCAATTGCAGCAGAAATATTATTAAAATTATAGGCCCCTATCAAATTACTATTAATGGTGTGGTTATTGAACTTTGTTTTTACAAAAGGATTTGCATTGACCATTGTTGTAATAACATTTGATGCTGAAGTTGTTCCAAACTTATAGTTTTTTTTATAAATGTCTAGCTGCTTAATTTGTTTGTCATCTTCTGCATTGATGAAAATAAGCTTATCATTTGCTTTTAAATGTTCGTAAAGTTCGCTCTTTCCTTTGATGACTCCTTCTATACTGCCAAAGCCTTCCAAGTGTGCTTTTCCAAAATTTGTGATATAGCCATAATCTGGATTGGCAATTGCGCATAATTCTTCAATCTCTTGGAGATGGTTTGCACCCATTTCTACAATACCAATTTCAGTTTGGCTGGTCATTGATAAAAGGGTTAGAGGCACACCAATATGGTTATTTAAATTTCCAAAGGTAGCAACGGTGTTATATTTTTTTTGAAGGACACAATTTATAAGCTCTTTGGTTGTGGTTTTTCCATTACTTCCTGTTAGTGCAATTATTTTTAGATTTAAGTATGCTCTATGTTGTTTTGCCAACTGTTGCAAAGTAAGAAGGGTGTCTTCAACTAAAATATACTGGTTGTTAAGGACGTAGGCTTCTTCATCTACAATAGCACAACTTGCACCTTTCTCAATAGCTTCTTTTGCAAATGTATTTCCATTAAAATTTGCTCCTTTAAGTGCGAAAAACATACAGCCTTCAGTAACTTCTCTTGTATCTCTACAAATGGTATTAGACTTTAAAAATAATTGATGAAGTGATTCTATATTCATAAACTAAATGTAATAAAAAAGTCCTAACCAAAGGCTAGGACTTTTGCTTAAAAAGCTAATATATTTTAATTTTTCTTTTTGTTCTTATTTTTAGATTTAGATCCTATTCGAGACATTGCACACCTGAATCCAATATAGTCTGTTGCCATATCTTGAGGGAAGTAACGTCTTTGGGCAGGGTCTAACCAATAAGCTCTATCTCTCCATGATCCACCTTTGTAAACACGTACTTCGTCGCTAATTAGAGATGTTCTTTTACTGGATTTATCATACGCTCTTATTGTATTTCCTGTTGAGTCTGTTTGCACACTATGCTTAGGTGCATTATACATTTTTCTAGTTAAGGCATCGTTTTTTAAGTCTTCCCCATCTTCGCTAACATCATCAAAGTCACGAGAAGAGCTTTTATCTCCATCTCTAAAGTTTCTGTTATCGCTAGTTGAAAAATTATTTCTTAAATACGTTTCGTCTTCATCAACCGGAACTTGTAAAATCTCTCCAGGTAAGTTTCTAGCAACAATCTTACCGTTACTTAAAGTGTCATATACAATATTATCAACCGTTACTATTTTTACTGTACCATCATCATTGATTGCATTTTTTGTATATACATTACCACGATAGTAATTAAAGTCATTAAACTCATCGTCTACTATAGGTCTGTAAACATCTGCAACCCATTCGGCTACATTCCCTGCCATATCAAATAAACCATGATCGTTAGGGGCATAAGACTTGACTTGAGCAGTGATATCGGCACCATCATCAGACCAGCCTGCAATTCCGCCATAATCACCTTTTCCTTGTTTGAAATTAGCCAATTGATCACCGCGAATTTTACGTTTTCCTGAGCGGGTGTATTGACCATCCCATGGATATTTTTTACGTCCTCTATAAACGTTATAATTTCGTAATTCAGTTAAGCCAAGTGCAGCATATTCCCATTCAACTTCTGTTGGGAGTCTGTATTTTGGTGAAATAATCCCCGTACCTCTAGAAGCATAAACATTAATAGTGTCTCCTGCAGCGTTTGTTTGAACTCTTTTTTTACGTTTAGAACTAGGATTTATTAAACTATCGTTGCCTCCATAAGTTTTAGTTGGAGCATTGATATAAGTGTCAGTATTAAAGTTAGCATTGGCACTAGCTGTAAATCTTGAACCTCTTTCTAAATAGCCAGCTTGTTCTAAATACATTTCATTTACTCTATCTGTACGCCAATTTGCGTATTCAACAGCTTGTATCCAACTTACACCAACAACTGGGTATTCTGCATAACCTGGGTGACGTAAATATTCGTTAGTCATCATTTCATTATAACCTAGACGATTTCTCCATACAAGGGTATCTGGCAAAGCACCATTATAAATGGCCTTGAAATTTGGGTCTTCAGGTGGATAAACTTGTTTGATCCAATCTAAATATTCCATATACATCATGTTGGTAACCTCAGTCTCATCCATGTAAAAGGATTGAACATGTTGTTGATTAGGAGTATTATTCCAGTCGTGCATCACATCATCCTGAACTTTACCCATGGTGTAGGTTCCTCCTTCTACAAATACTAATCCAGGAGCTGTAGCTTGCCCTTTAAAGTCAGTATTGTATTGGAATCCTCCTTCTTTTGCGTTAATTTTCCATCCTGTTCCTCTAGAACTGTTCTTAGAACTAGATGATTTTTTACAGCTAAACATAGATAAAGAAAGTGCTATAACTAGCATTATTCTTAGTGTTGCGATGTTTTTCATATCCATACTTTTTAAGTAAGTCAAATTAATATTTGGTGATGCAATATAGTGATTAAAGATAAAAACACAAGTGTTTTTACAGAAATTTACTAAAAAAAAGTGTATTTCATCCTATTTTTCGAACACAACAACGGATTTTTAAGCTGTTTTAGAGTAAAATTTGTTTATCTTAAACGCAGTTAGAGATGATTTATTATTGTAAATTTGAATTAAATTGAAATAGTGATACTAACCTTTAATTATTGCCGTTAATAATTTTATAAAATCATGCGCTTAATTAAATATCTTAATAATCACCTTTACATGATAAAATGCGATTTGCATAAATACTATAAAAGAATATATTCGCTCCGATGAAAAAAGCTTTTTTCTACTTATTTTTTTTATCTTTTTTACTAAGCCATTCTCAACAAAAACAATTTATTATTGAATGGAGTGGAACTAAAACCTTATCCATAGGGTCATCAAAAGTTATGCTCCCCTCTTTTAATTCTGAAAATTTCAGCTTCACACATAGTAATGGATTAAAATTTATTGCTCAATGGAGAATAAATACACCTATTAATGAAGGGTCTGTGAATCTTTCAAGTGTAAAGTATACGCCAATTTCATTAACTGAACTCAAAGATTTAAATTTAAAAACCATTCCGAAGCAAATTCAAAAAACAATTAAGAACACTACGGCGCGAGAACAACGTTATGTTTTTTTAGAACTCTCACCGATTATTGAAGATAACGGTGTCTATAAAAAAGTAATGTCTTTTACGGTTAATTTCAATTCTGAACCTTCAAATGCAAACCCAAATGCAAATAGAAATAGATCCGTTACACAGGTAATATCTAATTCGGTTTTAGGACAAGGGGTTTGGTATAAATTTTATATTGATAAAACAGGAGTGTTTAAGCTTACTAAGAGTTTTTTAAATAGCCTAGGTGTAAATACTAATGTTGTAGATCCAAGAACAATTAGGGTGTTTGGACAAGGAGGAGGAATGTTGCCTTTGCAAAATTCAGTATTTTATCCTTTTGACTTAACAGAAAATGCAATACAATTTATAGGGGCTGAAGATGGTGTTTTTAATAATGAAGATTACATTTTGTTTTACGGGAAAGGGCCAACAGGGTATAACGAGGAGAGTAATACCAATATAAATGTATATACAGACAAAGCATGTTATTTTATAAATGTTACTTCTGGCCTAACATCGAAACAAGTTCAAGCATATACTGGACCTGCAGGTAGTGCTGACATTACATTTGATACTTTTCATGATTATAAATTTCATGAAGTAGATGAGTATAATATAGCTAAACTTGGAAGGCGTTGGTTTGGTGATAAATTTGATTTTGAGAATGATAGAGTGTTTGAATTTGAATTTTCAAATCTTGTAACAACCGAGCCTATTAAGCTTAAAGTGTATACGGCTGCTGTTGGTGAAGGACAATCGGAAATGGAATTGAAGGTTAATGGAAGCGTGATAGATAATTTTATATTCGCTCCAATTAACAACCCGATTTTAGCTACTCAGGACTTTTTTAGAGGTGATGTTACTGTTAACTCTGGAAACATTTCAGTTAATCTTAATTATAATAATAATGGAAACCCATCTTCTGTTGGTTATTTAGATTTTATATCTATAGAAGCAACTAGAGCATTGTCATATACAGGAGATCAATTTACATTTAAAAATAATAACGCAGTATTTAGTTCGGGTATTGGACAATATAATATTTCTAATGCTTCTGGAATTACAGAAATTTGGGATGTTACCAATATTAGTAATATCACTAATGTTAAAAATGAAACTGCCGATGATCTCATAAGTTTTAAAGCAAATATGGGTGAGGAGCGACTATATGTGACTCTTGATCCTACTGATTATTATGAACCACTTAATGAATCACAAACAGAAGTCAGTAACCAAAATATTAAAGGAACTGTATTTCAAAATGAGCAAGGACAGTTTCAAGATGTAGATTATATAATTGTTGCTAGACAAGATATGTTTTCACAAGCACAGCGATTAGCTCAAATTAATAGGGATCAATATGGACTAAATGTTAAAGTGTTTGCTTTGAAAGATATTTATAATGAGTTTAGTTCTGGAAACCAAGATATTTCTGGGATTAGGAATATGGTTAAATATGTTTATGATAATGCCAGTGCACCCGATAAAAAACTAAAATATCTATGTTTATTTGGAGATGCATCCTACGATTATAAAGATAGATTAACTGATAATACTAATATTGTACCATCCTGGTTTTCCTTAAATAGTTTCAGTTTAACGGGTTCATTTGTCTCTGATGATTTTTTTGGAATGATGGATACCAATGAAGGGAGTATGCATCCTTTAGAAAAATTAGATATTGCTGTTGGAAGAATCTTAGCAGATACCCCACAAAGAGCAAAAGATCTTGTTAATAAATTAGAATCCTATTATCAAACGGAAGCATTTGGTCCTTGGCGTAATAATATTTTAGTAATTTCTGATGATGTTGATAAAGATTGGGAAGAAATATTACAGGAAACAACAAATAATATTGGTGATGCTGTAACTGAGAATAAACCATTTATAAATGTACTTAAGGTGCATTCAGATGCATACGTTCAAGAATCTACATCTGGAGGAGAACGATACCCTTCTGTAAACAAAGCCATTTTTGATAATATAGAGGTAGGAGCATTAGTTGTTAATTACTTTGGACATGGAGGAATGGATGGGCTTGCGGCTGAACACATATTTGATAAAATTAATGCTCAGGAACTTACCAACATATGTAAACTTAATTGCTTTGTGACAGTGACTTGTGAGTATACTAAATTTGATAACCCCAATCGGTTATCAGCCGGAGAGTTTTTGTATTGGAATAAAAAAGGAGGGGCAATTGGGTTAATAACTACGACTCGACAAATATTTGTACAAGTAGGAGTTGCCTTTAATGTTGTATTAAAAAAATATATGTTTGGTTTTGGAACTAACGATTATCCTACCATAGCAGAAGCTTTGAGACTTACTAAAAACGATCCAGCAATTTCTGGTGTTGCCCAACGAAGGTTGGCGTTTTATATTGGTGACCCAGCTATGAAATTGGCCATTCCTAAGCCTAGTGTAAGGCTTACTAAAGTGAATGATATAAATGTTACTGGAAATATAGACGTACTTGAAGCCTTGAGCCATGTTAAGTTAGCAGGGGAAGTAGTTGATGAGTTTGGAAATGTGTTGACTAATTATAATGGTGTGTTGACAGCTACCATTTTTGATAAAGATATTGAAAGACAAACTTTATCTAATGATGGAACCACAAATAATGGGCAACGCGTTATTATGGATTTTAAAACATTAGGCGAAACAATATTTAGAGGACAATCCAGTATACAGAATGGAACGTTCGAGTTTGATTTTGTTGTTCCACGAGATATAGGAATACCTGTAGGAAATGGTAAAGTTAGTTTTTATGCAAAATCAGAAGGCCCCTTGCAGGATCAATCAGGATCTAACTTTGATATTCAAATAGGAGGTATTAATGCTAGTGCTCCAGAAGATAATAATGGTCCAGTGATTAATCTTTTTATGAATGATGAAAGTTTCGTTTCTGGGGGGATTA
>Ga0209395_1006008_pt1 | contig 13353 bp, 10 predicted proteins | sample GOMGulsemesocosm_3_FD_184635 | JGI IMG/M metagenome (GOLD analysis project Ga0209395, IMG submission 184635) | Methane-oxidizing microbial communities from mesocosms in the Gulf of Mexico - GOM9D Gulf of Mexico (SPAdes) (version 2) | ecosystem: Environmental > Aquatic > Marine > Cold seeps... | reverse complement strand
GCGCTTCGTGACTAATCACTAAACGACCCGTTTTTGTCACTGATTCGGCAATGGTATCAACATCCCAAGGCAATAGTGTGCGCAAATCAATAACTTCACAAGAAATGCCAATCTCTTTAGCCATTTCACTGGCTTGCTCGATATATTCCATCTGCGCGCCCCAACCCAGTAAAGTCACATCGCTACCGCTAGTCACCACTTCTGCTTTGCCTAATTCAATCTCATAGGCTTCTTCAGGTACTTCACCTATCGATGCCCTATAAAGACGTTTCGGCTCAAAAAACACCACTGGATTATCATCGTTAATACTCGCTAACAGCAAGCCTTTTGCTTGATGCGGGTTGCGAGGGACAACAACTTTAATCCCTGGCGTACCAGTGAAATAGGCTTCAGGAGATTGCGAATGGTACAAGCCACCAGCAATACCACCACCATAGGGTGTCCTAATTACCAGCGAACCAACATTAAACTCGTTGCCGCTACGATAGCGAAACTTTGCCGTTTCATTGACGATTTGATCAAAGGCCGGAAAAATATAATCGGCAAATTGAATTTCAGCAACCGGTACACTACCCTGCGCTGCAAGGCCATTGGCGAAACCAATAATCCCCTGTTCGGTAAGCGGGGTATTAAAACAACGATCCTTACCGTATTTATCTTGCAAACCACTAGTTGAGCGAAAAACACCGCCAAAATGGCCAACATCTTCACCAAAACACATCACTTTGTCGTTTTTAGCCATGGCCAAATCGAGCGCATTATTAATCGCATGTAATAAATTCATTTGGGCCATTAGTGCGACTCCTTTGCTGCAGGGTAATGTTCAGGGTATTTAGCGATATGGCGTTTTAAATCACTCAGCTGATGCTGTAAATGTGGCGGTACATCACTATACACATCGGTGACCAATTCACTTAATGTTGGAGGGGCAACCTTTTCGGCAACTTTTAGCGCATTTAAGACCTCATCACGGTATTGCTGATACAACGCATCATCTTGTGCTTGTGACCACCAACCCTGCGCTTCGATCCACGCTTTAAAACGCAACACGCCATCAATTTTAGCCCAAAGTTCTTCTTCTTCTTTTGAGCGATAACCGCTTGGATCATCAGAGGTCGAATGCGCGCCAAGGCGATAACTCATCGCTTCGATTAATACAGGCTTATTGTGGGCCAGTGCATACTCACGCGCCGTCTGCGTTGCTAGCAACACCGCCAAACAGTCGTTACCATCAACACGTATTGTTTCGATACCATAACCGACACCACGTGGCGCAATACCATCACCGGCAAATTGTTCCTCGGTACTGGTAGAAATAGCGTAACCATTATTACGACAATAGAAAATTGTCGGGCATCTCAATACCGCAGCCATATTCAGGCCAGCATGGAAGTCTCCTTCAGAAGCAGCGCCTTCACCAAAATAACACATAGTGATCGCATCGTGACCCGCCATTTTTTGACCGTAAGCATAGCCTGTTGCTTGTGGGATTTGCGTCGCCAGCGGTGACGAGATAGTCATATAATTTAATTCATTTGAACCGTAATGAATTGGCATTTGTCGACCTTTTCCAAGATCTTTGCCATTTGAGAATAGCTGGTTCATAAAATTTTCACTTGAAAAACCACGGTAACGCAATGCCGCATGCTCGCGATATTGCGCCATAATCATGTCTTTATCACTAAGTGCCGCGGCACTAGCAATAATCGAGGCTTCTTCACCCTTACAGGTCATATAAAAACTGACACGACCTTGGCGTTGTGCGCCAACCATTCGTTCATCGAGCACACGTGTATATACCATGGTGTCATAGATACGTTGTGCGAGTGCTTGATCGATATCAGGCATTTGCGCGCCGTCGATAACGATACCATCGTCATTAAGCACGCGAAGCGTCGGGATATTCAGGGCATGGCCACTGATAAAACTTGCTTGGTGAACACTATTACTAGCGTTGTTTTGAGGCTTGTTCATGACTTTCCTTATTGTTGGATTAATCACTTGGACTAACATTATTCTTCATCATGAAAAGTATCGATAGGTCAGCCATCAATACTTTAAGGTTACTCCTACACTTTACCTTTACGTCAACTAAGAGACAATCCCTAGCTCTTAGTACCTGGCATATTTATCGTGGCAAAAAAAAAGGAACTGTAATTATTAATTTACAGCTCCCTCATTCTAACGCGTATTCTACGCTAAGTCGGTAATTGGGTTGGCACAACCATTAGCACCGCACGGTTACCATTGGCAACATTGGCATTTGGGAAAACAATTGCCTCGCCCTCTTCAATGATTTTATATTGAGTATCTTTCTCACTGGCGAGTAAAAATCCTCGCGGGAAGCTCGTAAAGTTCACGACATCATCGGCAAAGTAAAACTCAAAGCTATCATCATGTTTATCAATCGCACGACTAACCTTAAATAAGTTAAAGTCTGCTTCATCATATGGAGACAAACCCATATCACGACCGCTAAGAAGTGCTTTTAGCGTTTGCTTCACTTCAATAAAGCGCGTCATATCATTTTGGCCAAAGGGTCTAACTTTACCAAGCTCAACTGTAAAGGCATCTGCGCCAAACTGATCGCACGAAAAATAACTAAACGTAGTGGTTGGCGAGTTAGACAACAATATTGTATTCACGCCGCAAGCCAACATTATTTGCAACTGTAATGTGCTGTGTTTACGTTCTTTTTGATAAGGGTAAACCGCAAATTTTTCATTTTTAGAACCACGAATAGCCGTGTGTAAATCATAATGAGTACGTACTCGCCCTTCATCACCGCCCGCTAGATAAAAACGCTGCACATAGCTTTCAAGCTTTTTAGCCCGTATCCGTTCATGATTACTCAGTCCTGGCGCTTGCGAATGTGCACCGCTAAATAGTCGATTCATGTTTTCCTGCACAAACCTCTCACCAATATTCATTGAAGCTGGATTGCCAAAAATAAACAATACTCGCGTCGACAGTACTAACTTACCATCAAGAATGTCTCGTACAAACTCATTACACAGCTCAATCGGACCCGTTTCATTACCATGGACGCCACAAGAAAGAATGATATCGTGCGACGTTACTTGCGCCGGCACAAAGGCAATAACCCCAGTGTCCCAGACTTCAACTCCAGTACCATTATCTAAGGTAAACCCACTCGGTTGCTCAATTGACCACTCATTGGCACGACTAAAGGCTAAAAAATCTTGTTCGGGTGAATAAACAGACACACCAGCTCCTAAAAAACACAAATTATTGAATTAATTTAAGTATACGCACATTACCTTTGACTTAACATTAACGAATAAAGATAGTGATTGTTTAACGAAAAATTCATCGAATAGTTTTATTGAAAATTTAAGGCGCCGCAGTGAGTATTTAATGAGAACTCGGGGATATTGGCCCAGAGCAAAGGGTATATCACCTTGATGGCTACTTACCAAATGGTCGCCACTATACCTATGGCTTTTTTGATCAACAGCCAAGTTATGATGCGGTGCGCCAGATGGTGTTTGATATTCTAGCGGATAAAATAAAGGCGGTATCGAGCTCTATGCAGCCACAGGGTAATCCACCTGAGAAGTAGGGCTAACCTTTACTCTTTTTAGTCCAGCTTATTTTCGGCTGAGCTTCATAGGTTTTGTCTCACTGTAGAGCAATGACGCTTTCTATGTTAGCAGTGAAAAACTGATAAATTAACGTTAAAACGTATAACCGACATTAAACACCAAAGCAGCGCTTTTTTGCTCTTCACTATATTCATTTGAAAATAACGCCTTGTATCGATCCCTTTTTACAAAAGCGATGCCAGTGCCAATTTCCCAACCTTGTTGGCGAAAACCATCAAAATGATAGTTATAGATAACTGATACCGTTGAAATTTCTTCACCAAAAATAAACTTATACTTGCCAATATGAGCACCCAAGGAATGAATTTCATTGCCTGACACGATGGTTTTAAATCCAAGCCCACCACCAAAAACGCCTAAGTCTACAAAATACTTACTGTCATTGTTGTTAAGTACAACTTGTCCACCAAGCCCTCCATACTGGCTTCCTACCCCCGCTGCGAATTCGAAATCGGCCGCCATTGATGACACTGAAAAACACATGACTGAAGCAGTAAGTATACGTTTAAACATAAACCGTCCCTTGGTTAAATAATAATGAAATGTAATTGCATAAAATAAACTTAATCACAATATAAGGCAGTTAACGTCACTTCGCAAGCGGCGTGTATAAGATATATTATTTATAATCAATAGGTAATAAGAGACGTAGCCGTTACAACTCACCTTAAAATAACACGTTAATTAAGAGAGTCACGAGCAAGCCCCCTATTATAGCGCCCGAGTAACGCTGTGAATTATTTTGGCTGCTCGCTAATCTTATTGTGAATCTCGTTAACCGCCATTAACGCCGCGCTGCCGTACCAAGGTTTTAGTTCGAGTTGTAAACTGCCCGCTTTAATCGCTGGATCTGTTTGAGTCCACTGTTTCGCCTGCTCAGTAGATTTTGTATTGAAAATATAGATGCCGCGTAATTTACCGTTATCTAAAAATGGTCCTGCTACCACAAGCTGTTTAAGCGCTGCCATGCGATCAATATTTGCCATATGCAGACCTTGTAATTCACTTAAACGTTGTTTACTTAAGTTGTCACTATTAGGTCCGCGGGTTAAAAATGCCATGACATATTGCTTCATGCCGTATTTATCGGCGCCATAACGTTCAATTTCTGCCGCTTGCGACGGTACACTAACACTCAACAAAAAGATCACGCTTAATAAATGGATAATTTTTAACATCGGTTATTCTCGTTTTTATAATGACGGTTACAGTCAAATGATCATTCAAATGACACACTGGAGCAAATATAGAATATAACCATCGATTTATAAATGTCTGCGGACAAATATCTCCGATATTTATCTTATTAACTATTTTCAGGATGTTGATTGCTTAGAGATGCCTCAACGTCTACGTTGTCACTTTACTATCGACGTATGACCGAATGACAATATCACCATTAATTTTGGTTAGTGTATCTAAATTGACAATTGCCGTTTAAAATAGCCAGCGAAAGATCTCAATAATAAAGGAATATCTATGTCAACAATGTGGAAGATGGCCGGTTTTTTACCCTTCCTAGCCGTCGTTTTTATCAATGCGTTTGTCGATTTGGGGCATAAAATAACCATTCAAAATACGCTTTTTAAATCATATGATGGTTCGACCCAAATGTTATTTGTCGCCATCGTCAATGCGCTAATCTTGTTGCCATTTATATTATTCTTCACGCCATCAGGTTTCTTAAGCGATAAATACCCTAAAGGCAAGGTGATGCGAGTTGCAGCTTGGGTTGCCGTCGGTATTACGCTAGCGATAACTTTTTGTTATTACAACGGTTGGTTTTGGCCAGCGTTTGGTCTAACGTTTATACTGGCGATTCAAAGCGCGTTATATTCCCCGGCAAAGTACGGTATTATTAAAGAAATCACCGGTAAGAATCTATTAGCTCAGGCCAATGGAGCAGTGCAGGCAGTAACCATTGTCGCCATATTATCAGGGATTGTTGCCTTCTCATTCGCTTTTGAAACGATGATTGCGCCCTTAACCCAAGATGTAACGCCGCAAATATTACTTGAAACCATTGCGCCATTGGGCTGGTTTTTAGTGGCCGGCTCTATTCTCGAAGTGATTTTTGCCTACCGCTTACCCATCACAAGCCAAACCAATAAAGCGCTTAAGCTTGATATGGATGACTATTTGAAGGGAAAACTGCTCAAACAGCAAATGATCAACATATACGACAACCAGATTATTTGGCTGTCGATTATTGGCGTTACTATTTTTTGGTCTATATCCCAAGTGATGCTCGCCGCCTATCCGGCGTTTGCAAAACAAAATCTGGGTGAAACCAGTGCCTTTGCGATTCAGATAAGCATGGCGATGTCAGGCGTCGGTATTATGCTTGGCTCAATATTAGCTGGTAAAGTCTCTAAAAATTATATCGAAACGGGATTGATCCCAGTCGGTGCAATTGGTGTTACCATTGGCATGTTCATCTTGCCCGGACTAACGAGTTTAACGCAACATGCGCTGGCATTTTTTGCAGTTGGTGTAGCCGGCGCTTTATTTATCATCCCGCTGAACTCCCTGATTCAATTTCATGCCGATGATAAGTCACGAGGTCAAATTCTTGCAGGCAATAACTTTATCCAGAATATCGGTATGGTGCTGTTCTTAGGGATCACCATTGCTGCCTCTTTCTTAAATATTCCTAGCCAATATCTGTTTTACTTTCTGGCCGTTGTGGCGCTGGGCGGCGCAATTTACACCGTGTCGAAAATGCCATTTTCACTGGTTCGAATTATTATCACGGTGGTCTTCTCTCAACGCTACCGGATGCGCGTCGAAGGGTTCAAGAATATTCCTGAAACAGGTGGCGTCTTGCTACTTGGTAATCATGTCAGTTTTGTCGATTGGGCCATCATTCAAATGTCATGTCCACGACAAGTACGCTTTGTGATGGAAAGAAGCTACTACAATGTGTGGTATTTAACCTGGTTCTTTAAAGTGATGGGCGTGGTGCCAATTGCCAAGGGGCAAAGTACTCAGTCGCTTGAAATCATCGGCAATGCCATCAATGCCGGCGATGTTGTATGTCTGTTCCCTGAGGGTAAATTATCAAGGCATGGTCAAATCAACGAGTTTAAGTCAGGATTTTATCGCGCCGTTGCAGACGTCGATAAAGATAATGCGGTTATTATTCCATTTTACCTGCGCGGTCTTTGGGGCAGTTCATTATCAAAGGCAAGTAAAGGTTTCAAATACTTAAGAAAACCGGCAATGAAGCGTGATTTAGTGGTGGCCTTTGGTCAAGCCATTGACATCCACAGCACTCCAGAAGTGGTTAAACGACGAGTGCAAGATATCTCCTTTACCGCGTGGAAAGGATATTGCGACGAGATGCAAACCATTCCAAACAAGTGGATTGAAACCGCTAAGAAGCAGTTATCGCGTACCGCTATTTATGATCAGCTCTCTGGCAACTTAAGTTATCATCGTCTCTTAATCGGTAGCATTGCGCTATCACAAGAGATTAAACAACGTTGCCACGACAGTGATAATGTCGGTATTTTATTGCCCGCCTCTAGTGGCAGTGCGCTCATAAATATCGCAACAATGATGGCAGGGAAGACCGTAGTGAATGTGAATTTCAGTGCGGCGCCGCAGGCATTAGCCTCATCAATCAGCCAAGCGAACATCACCACAGTTTACACCTCACGACTGTTTATCAAGAAACTAGAGAAAAAAGGACTAGATTTAAGTTGGCTAGATAACGTATCGCTGGTTTACATCGAAGAACTAATGGCTGCGTTAAAAGCGCATAAAACTAAGATGTTATCATTGATGGTGTTAACTAAATTGTTACCCGTCTCAGTGCTCACCGCCATCTATTCCAAAGCCAAAGATAATCAAGCCACCGCGGCTATTTTGTTTAGTAGTGGTTCGGAAGGATCGCCAAAAGGCGTGATGCTAAGCCATCGTAATATGGTCAGCAACATCGAACAAATTAGCGATGTGCTAAATATTGAAACTGATGATGTTATCTTATCTTCACTACCACCATTTCATGCCTTTGGTTTGACTGTGACCACTTTAATGCCGCTACTAGACGGTATCCCTATGGCCACCAGCCCGGATCCAACGGATGCATTAGCCATCGGTAAAACCGTGGCTAAACACAAAGTATCAATCATGTGTGGCACCTCAACATTCTTAAATATTTACAGCCGTAACCGTAAAGTACTGCCATTAATGTTTGACAGTTTACGGGTGGTGATCTCAGGCGCAGAGCGATTAAAACAAGATGTTAGAGTGGCCTTTAGCGCCAAATTTGGTAAACCCATTTATGAAGGTTATGGCGCGACAGAAACCACGCCTGTTGCCTGTGTTAACGTCCCAGACCATCTCGATACGAATTATTGGAATGTCCATAACGGCCAAAAAGAAGGTACTGTCGGCATGGCCCTTCCAGGGACAACAGTACGTGTTGTTGACCCTGAAACACTGGAAGAATTAGCGGTTAATCAAGACGGCCTTATTCTCATTGGTGGTCATCAAATCATGCAAGGTTATTTAGGACAAGCAGAAAAGAGCCAGAGTGTTATTGAAGAAATTGATGATATTCGTTGGTACAAAACTGGTGACAAAGGCCATCTCGACAAAGATGGCTTTGTTACCATTGTCGATCGCTACTCTCGCTTTGCGAAAATAGCTGGCGAAATGGTCAGTCTTGGCGCCGTAGAAAGAGAATTACAGGGGCTTATCGCCGCGAACGATGTTGACCTTGAGTTTGATGTTGCCACTGCCGCCGTACCCGATGACAAAAAAGGCGAAGCGATTATTGCGCTCATTACTGGGAATATTGAACTGGGATCAATAAAAACGTCTTTGGCCAACAGTACCCTGCCACCACTAATGCGACCATCCGCCTTTTATGCCGTCGATAACATTCCGGTATTAGGTAGCGGAAAAGTTGACTTGTCGGCGCTCAAAGCATTAGCTAGTGAGCTACACGCAAACCAATCGTAAACAGACCTGACCACGCTAATGTCGCATCAGTTACATTAGCGTGGTTAATGCCCAAATTGCTATCAGCATCCCCCATTCACTACCCGCGCTAAATGTTTAGCACAATAGCGCCATTAGACTATTGTATTAAGCAAAAATACAATATAGACTTCTAGACATCTAAAAAGTATTTATTGGGGTTACTCATGGCAACACAAATTGAGACGGCGACATTTGGTGGCGGTTGTTTTTGGGGCGTTGAAGCCATTTTCCGTCAACAAACAGGTGTCATCGACGCATTTTCAGGCTATGAAGGTGGTGAACAAAACGATCCTACTTATCAGCAAGTCTGTAGTGGTAATACTGGGCATGCCGAAGTTGTTGAAGTGACCTACGATCCTAAATTAATCAGCTATGAAGCGCTGCTGGCGGTGTTTTTTGATAATCACAACCCTACCGAGTTAAATCGTCAGGGTGTCGATATCGGCACGCAATATCGCAGCGCTATTTTCTATCATAATGCCGAGCAAGAACTCGCGGCCAGTAGTGCTATTGCAGAGATCACAAAATTGCAACGCTTTGGCTCTAAGAAAATAGCCACTGAGGTAACTCCTGCCAGTACATTCTATAAGGCAGAAGAATATCATCAAGATTACCTCGCCAAGAATGGCTTAGGCAGTTGCCACATCTAAATCATGGCAACTCAAAAGATCAATCTCTATTTATTACCAGGTACCATGTGCGATGAACGCTTATGGCAACCAGTAATAGATAGACTGCCACCCCAATACATTGCGCACTACATTGATTTGCCATTAGGCGATACGATTGAAGATATCATTAGGAAGTTAGCGCAGCAATTACCATCACAACCAATCAATTTGGTCGGTTTTTCGCTTGGCGGCTACCTTGCCACCCAATTTTCACTACTGTACCCATCGAGGGTTTCTCGATTAATGGTGTTGGCCAATAGTCCGAGCAAGTTACCATTAATGGAAGTAAAACTGCGTGAACTTGCATTAGCGATGGCGCATAAATTTGGCTATCAAGGCGTGATGGCGCCACGAATAAACCAATTATTGGCGCAACAACATAGCAATGACTCAGAATTAGTATCACTCATTAAGGCGATGGACAAAAGTGGTGGTCATCTCAAGTTTGTTAGCCAAGTATCAAGTACAACCTATCGAAAAAACTTAATTGCGCAACTATTAGCGCAAGATATAGAGACCTATTTTGTATTCGGCGATCAAGATAAGTTAGTCGATCAAACAGCTTTATTGGCACTTAACGCCAACAACATTAGCGCCAGCGTTATCAAAGACTGCGGGCACATGAGCCCTCTCGAACAACCACAAGCCCTAGTCAAGCACATCTGTCAGTATTTTACATACTAGCGAACAATTCCCGCGCCGAATTAGCGCTATTGTTTAGCACCTTTTCTTGATAATCAATACTTTGCATTTCAGTTAAGCGACTATAAGTTCTGGCAAACTGGCTAGTTACCCTTCCTCCTTGATACAAAGACAACATCGCGATTTCACTGTTGATGACAATCAGCTTATTGCGATCATAAAACTCATCGACTAAGGCAATAAAGCGCCGGGCGCAATCATCGAGCAGACCTATCTCAACATCACTCGCTGGGGTGATTAAATAGTTGGTATCACCATCTTCAGTACCTTTAACCTGTTTAGTGACTTCCACTTTCCCACCGAGCTGCACGACATTACTAAGGACCAGAACATCATAACTATCGGCTAACAGAATATAATCATTTTGTGAACGGGGACCATCGCATAACTCAAAAAAATCAAACCAAATGGTATTACCTTTTTGATCATTAATGTTCAATTGGCGATTAAATAGGGTCACGCTTTTTCCGCTATATTGTACTAGTGAAGTGCTATTAAGAAAGTCTTCAAATGCCGCGTTATTCTGATGAAAATATACTGAATTGTATTGAGTGAACGTGGTGCGATAATCGACTTCACCATCGAGGGAGTAATACTCGAGATGCTGTTTGAGTAATGCGATCGCAGGTAAAAAACGATCTCGTGCTAATCCTCCAGCATAAAGGTTATCGGGCGCGGTATTAGAGGTCGTGACAATCATCACTTGATGTTGGTGCAATGCGTTAAAAATACCGCCTAGTAACATGGCATCGGCAATATCATTAACAAAGAACTCATCAAAGCAAATCACTTTTGCTTGGCTCGCCAACTCACGTGCGATGTGGCTTAGAGGATCGGGGGTGCCTTGAATTTGGGTTAATTTTTTATGCACTAAAAACATAAAATGATGAAAATGTAATCGAAGCTTATCCGGTGTGTCTAATGACTCGAAAAACATATCCATTAATAGCGTCTTGCCACGTCCGACACGGCCGTGTAAATACAATCCTAGACAATAATCATCTGTTGATAGGGCATGTTGTCTTAATTGCAGTTTTTCTATTGCTGCTCGTTGCAGCGGATCTTGCGCCAGTTCGCCATTATTCAGTAGCTTTTGGTAATGTTCAATTAACGGAGAAGTCATAGGTATACATGGTGAACGACAGTAGCGCCATTATAGATGAAACCGTCACCAGGGGCTACAGCCTTAAATCAACACCATCTTTGTTAAACACATTTTTCAAATCATACAACAGACCTTGTGGTTTGAGATAACGGCGTACAGTTTGCTGACCCAAGGCGATGAATTCCTTATGGGCAACGGCAAGAATAACAGCGTCATAAGCTCCGTGCTGCGGCTTATCAAGCAACCCTAAGCCATAAAGTTGCTGAGCTTGTTGAGCATCGGCACGTGGATCGTATATATCAACATTAACGTCATACTCTTTTAAGGCGTTAGCGACATCTAACACTCGCGTATTGCGTAAATCAGGACAATTTTCTTTAAACGTTAAACCAAGGATCAGTATATTCGCGTCTACTACCTGTAGCTTCTTGCGGATCATCGCCTTAATTAAACAAGTAACAACATATTTTCCCATATTATCGTTAATACGCCGCCCCGCCAATATAACCTGCGGATGATAACCAATTGATTGTGCTTTATGGGTTAAATAATATGGGTCTACCCCGATGCAATGACCACCGACCAGACCGGGTCTAAACGGCAAAAAATTCCATTTTGTGCCCGCAGCCTTTAAGACTTCCTCGGTATCAATATCGAGTTTGTTAAAAATAATCGCCAATTCATTGACCAATGCAATGTTTAAATCCCGTTGGGTATTTTCTATCACCTTAGCCGCTTCCGCCACTTTGATTGAACTTGCTTTGTAAGTGCCCGCCACAATCACCTGGCGGTATAATGCATCAACAAAATCGGCTATTTGCGGCGTTGAACCTGATGTTACTTTTAAGATATCGATAACACGATGATCTTTATCACCGGGGTTGATACGCTCGGGGCTATATCCGGCGTAGAATCCTTGGTTAAACACCAACGCGCTATGTTGTTCCAGCGTTGGGATACACACTTCTTCTGTCGCGCCTGGGTATACGGTTGACTCATAGATAACGACATCACCCTCACTCATTATTTTGGCAATCGCCTCACTTGCTTTTATCAGTGGCGTTAGGTCCGGCTGATTACTTTCGGTGATTGGTGTTGGAACTGTCACAATATAAACATTGGCTTCTTTTAATGGCGCTAGCTCACTGAAAAAAGACAGATCATTACATTCACCAAGTTCCTGAGTCGTCACTTCTAACGTGTGGTCAATCCCTTGCCTGAGCTGATTAACTCTTTCGCGGTTGATATCAAAACCAATGGTCGGGAAATGATGACTAAATGCAACAGCCAATGGCAACCCGACATACCCTAATCCTATTATACAAACTCTTACATCCTGTAAACTTCGTGTCATATTGCGCTCATTATCAAATGTTGAGACCTATTAATTAATAGCAGCGGATATGTGATTTTGCCGAAACTTATCAATAAAAATAAATTCCACATTTCTTTGACTATACTTAGCCCCTAGTCTCTAGCGGTTTGTCAAAAATAATAACTACAAGCAATGACGATAGAACTAACTACGCCTGATGAAGGCACTAAAGGGAAACGATGAAATCAGCGAATAATATTGATGAAAAAACTTACCACTCTCGAATCGATGTCTGGTTAATGATATTAATGTCGTTAAGTATTAGTGGTGCAACCGCGTGGCTTATCGATTTAGAGGGGACTTATACGTTAAAAGGCGCACTGTTTTCGCTGGCATTACTTACCTTTAATATTGTGCTACCTCTTTGGATTTTAATCCGATGTCATTACAAGATCGATCAAGGTAACAATAGTTTGGTTATAGGCTTTGGTCCTATTACATGGTACATCCCCTTTGAGAGTATTTCTCAGGTGAGCACCAGCAACGAGCTATCACTTAGCCCTGCCCTATCGTTGCAACGGCTCAAGATCATTTATGGCCAAAATAGAGTAATACTTATTTCGCCAAAAGAAGTCACCAGCTTTAGCGATGAATTACGTGGCATGATATCACCCGACCCCTAGGCTGCCATTATTAGCCATAACGACGTAAAACGTCTAGATTACGCCTCACAGTTAGCCGCCACTGGCGTATAAATCATAATCACATCCACAAATATCCCATTTAAGTGATCTTGCCGTGCAGTATTCGCATTAAAAGTGTAAATTAAACTAGTAACGCCATCGATGGTTAGGTAAAATGTGCCGCTATTTTTGTGCGCAGTGAAGAGATTTTTATGGCCAAGAAACTATTGATTAAAACCTGGGGTTGCCAGATGAACGA
>Ga0209395_1006007_pt1 | contig 13355 bp, 14 predicted proteins | sample GOMGulsemesocosm_3_FD_184635 | JGI IMG/M metagenome (GOLD analysis project Ga0209395, IMG submission 184635) | Methane-oxidizing microbial communities from mesocosms in the Gulf of Mexico - GOM9D Gulf of Mexico (SPAdes) (version 2) | ecosystem: Environmental > Aquatic > Marine > Cold seeps... | reverse complement strand
GAATTTATTTGCCATACGTCATACACCATAAATAATTTAGATAAACAGTGTTGCTCAAACTGGTCCGACCTGCAAGTTCTTTTATTACTTCCTCTAATATTTTAAGGCATTGTAGTTTCTAAGACATTCCGTCTTTTGTCCGGTACACATGTCTTGAATCATGAAAAAGGTTATTTCATAATAATCAATACCATGAATTGATCGAGGTAATATAAAGCTTGAAATAATCCGCCCTACTGCCGTTTTGCGCTTGAAATTAAATATTGAAGGACTTTTAAAAATCAAACTTTTAGCTTGAGTCGAAATATTGCAGTTTTATTTGCTAAATTTTACTTAAAGAGGTATTTTTTGTTTTGGCGCTAGCCGCACTTGTACGCGAGTGAAAAAGAGCAAAACACCTGAAAAGGTCTTAGTAATACCTAATCTATTACAAGTAACACATAAAATTTTTATAAATTAAGACATGGCTTGAGCAAATCATGTTGTAATCGCGTATAACGATGATTGATAGCAGTATTGAAGCTGCCTCAAGCATATGGATATGTTTATGAAAAATTTAAAACCATTAGTTCATGCTACTCACTTTGCACTTAAAACTACCGTCCAATCAATTAAAAAAAGTCATTTATATGAAGCCATTGCCTCATACTGCGGCTTTAAAAGTTATGCCGCTTTTCAATTGGCAGAGGAATTACAAGTAACCAATAAAGAACAAGCCAATCGACAATGTTTTGAACGAATGCTCGATATTGGTTTTGTTGCTGGTGACGCATTGTTAATAAATCAACATACGGAAAAATTGTGGGAAGAGCTTGATACTCTTAACCTCGATGATATTTGGGATTTTTATAACAATGCATCTTATGATGAAAAACTCTCATCTCTAGATATGCTGGATGCATTGAAATCGTTTATGAACACCGGAAATTTGGAAGCAAAGTTAATTGGATTGGTAGTAACCACTGAAGTATTAACTGAGCATGATGAAAATCGAGATAATAGAAGTGGCAAATATTGGCATAATAAAAGACTCGCAGGTAATTCACTAAACGACTTGCAAAAAGAGGTTGCAGATAATTATTTGCAAACACAATGCTATCGAGAGTTTTTAAGTTTCCTTTGGTCTGACTTGTTTAATAGTGGCCCAGTCATATTACCTAGTCCATCAACATTGAAAGATTTTAGTAGCCAATTTAATGCTGATACGAATAGAGAATGGACTGCATATTTTTCTGAAGCCCCTTATTTAGTTATAGATGCATTTGAGTATATAGAGCATTACCGTGATACGAACAATCCTGTAATACCAAATGATTTGTTTTTGGATTGGTATAAAATCGAGGTCATGCAAAACCCAAATATAGACATGGTCGAAGATGTTATTGAAAAGACTGGCTCCCATGAGGAAAAGTGGTTTTGGTATTATCTTGGCAAATCATATGATTTTGATGTAACTAAAGATGCACATGTTGCTATTAATGTTGATACTGGTGAAGAATATGATGGATATGGTCCTGTCTCGGTGGGTGGATATTCAGGTATTTCGTTACCTGAAATTTCAGAGTCTTCGAAATTAGAAATGCAAAAACTAGTGACTAGCTTCTTTTCAAAAAGCATCAAATAGTTAAAAACAGCAGAGTTATAATAAAAATTATTTCTCTGCTCATTCAAGTTAAAAGCAATAATTCATAAGTATACAATGTGATTAAGAGGAATTTCATGGATAAGCAAGCGTTTATTGATTCATGCTATACACAGTTGATTGATATATTTCAAAAGGCTAAAGAGCATCAAAAAGATGAAAAACAAAAACATAGGTTAGAAGGGTATCTTCATGCAGGTAAAGCTCTCGCTGTTATTTCAAATGGGGAAGCACTTACTTTGATGGAAGATACTCACTTTGAAGTTTTTGGTGAAACCATTGAATCAAGAAAATCTCGAAAAGCAAACCTAAAAGAGGCCGTTGCAAGGGGCGATGATGGTTATATCGACATTCCAGCCTATGAGAGAAATAAAGGTGGTTAGGAGCAGACTAAAATTTAAGAATGCCTATTACTTCAAAAAAAATGCCATACCTGAATGGGAAGTATATCCTTTCTGATATGACAAATTCTATTAGTGCTTAGTCAAGTTAATCATCGTCATAATTTTCATCTTGACCCTTTTCCCAGCCTTTATCCCAGTCTTCTACCATCCACCAAGTTTCATTAGACCAATGATAGGGATTTGAGCCTTTAGACCCTCCTTTCCAGTATGCGTCATAGCCCTCGCTTTTTTCACAAGACATTTATTTTCCTCGTGGCGAGTTATTACCTCGTCCGCCTCCTGATTTTTCACTTGTTTTACTTGGACCATTGATTGGTGCTGGTTTATTAGATTTAGCCATGTTCATCTCCTTATTTTTAAATGTTTTAGCTTGGTTATTCGTTTTTGAATGTAAAATTAATTTCTGGTAACTCAGTTATTTCGTTGCAAATTACTTCAGGTGTCATCGATGGAATATTTTGCTCTTCCAGCGATTCACCAATACCGATAGGGAGTGCCCATCTTCTTCGTCCATCTTTTAAATCTGTGATGGCTTTGATTACTTTATCTATGTTGGCACTAGGCCATGGCGCTCTGTGTATTTTTCCAGAGTTATCGAGCCATACGCGAGATACGGTGATGGATTTTGATTTGTCGTTTGCAAAATCGTAAATCATGTTGAGGCTGCCTTTTTGTGAACGGGTAGGCGGGATGGTAAAGGTGAGACTATCTAACCACTCATTCAGTGAGATTCTAAATTCAGCATCTGAATTAAATATTCGATATCCTTTATCGTTAACTTTGTTGTCACCAACTTCTTTAAATTCGACCATAAACTGAGGCTTAATGTTTTTGGGAGTTAAAGGTTTTCCGTCAATATAAACGTCATAAACGCAGGCATATAACAGCTCATCCAATGAATCATTCCATATATATTGTTGCCATTCTGTTAGTTCATCCCACAGCAATCCTATTTTTTCATCTAATCTAACGGGGCGTAAATTCCAGGAAAACTCATCATCGTTAAAGAATAAAGTTATTTCTTTAGACTGCTTTTTATTTTTAATTGATAAGCGCACGTTCATTTCGCTATGAAAACAGTTTGCTCTTTTGGTAATGTCACCAATCGCCTTATAGTGCCCTTGCTCGATATTTCCGACTAAAAAATGAGGGTTAGTAACATACCAAAGTGAATCATCTACTTTTTTATCATTGATTAATTCGTCAGTAGATATATCAAAATGTTGTGCAATCGATTGGATGACCTTGGTAGTCGTCCGTCCAGAACTTTCAATATTTTGATACTGTCGATGACCTATATGGCAGGAAATTGCTGTTACTTCTTGTTTTTCATCTTTTTGCTTTCGAAGGTGTTTTAGTAAGCTTTTATTAATAGAAATTGATTCCTGTGCCATGTCGATAATCCAATTAACTTTGATTGACTGAATTATAGAGCATCATGGTTACGTTAAAACGAAATCATCACGTAATCATGTTGTATTTTGATTAAAGCTGTAAATAAAGCTGTAAATAAAGCTAAAAACTTTAAAGCGGATTACGTTGTAGCCTTAAACTATTTACTTAGCAATTTAGAAGATATTGACTAAAAAAATTGGCTTCTCTCTTGCCAAAATAATGATGAGAACTTTCTCTGCCCAATGAATCACAGAAAACTATACTGTTTACAGTTATCGTTATTTTGTTCACGTATATTACTTGCCTTAGTGATTTAGATAAGTGATACAACATGGATGAATGTCCTAATGTAGCACCTCCTAAATGAATTACCGCGAGTATGTCTTGACTTGTTGGTTGCTCAACGATGAAAAGATCATCATCCGTTGAGTAGTATTTAACTCTTTGGTTCATGTCCTTTATTACAAGCTCTGCCAATACAAGGCCATCAATACCAAATTCTGAAGCATGGTAATGTTTCCACTCAGATTTTCTTCTCATGGTTATTACCGATATTGTTAGTGAGTTCTCGAAATTTGAACTGTTCAATTTTATGAAAGGGTTATCCATTAAGTGATCTTCAGCATTTTTTATATCAATGCAGTGGGGTCTATTGGTTATGGATACCTCGAATGAATGGCCTAACTCAATCAATGTAATAAACATCTCGCCATAAAAGGATATATGGATGCCACACTTATTTGCTTTAAAGTACTTGAACATGTTTTTCAGTATTAACAATGCAGGTTGAAACTCATCATTACCAACATCAACACCACTGCGTGGGGATTGATGAAAGCAGTTTAATATTCTGCGCTTTTTTGCCTGTTTAATTTGCGAAATGAGTTTTTGGATATTCATTGTCAGTCCATCAACTCGATTGATATTGATTGCTCTCTTTTTCCCAGCTTACCCGCTTGGGTAATGCCTTTCCCCCTTATGTTCAAAGTGTTCTCATAAATATCGCAATATTCATATTGAAGCTGAATAATCGAAGAATCATCACCCGATGAGAAGCTGATCCAATCCCCCTTGCTAATGCCGAACACTTTATTCAATACAATACGAGACAAGGACAATGTTTCTGATTCTAAAGCTCTCATTTTTTCCAAAAGCTCATTGCTTTGCCTATTTAGTAAATCAATTTGAGAATCACAATTTATGTGTAAATGAAATGCCGATTTAGAGTCTAAACTTCTTATCTCATTAACTAGTGGTTCAATACCATAAAATACACCTTCTACTTCTGAATGTTGCCTATTCAAGTGTTTGATTTTTGTAATTAGCCCTAGAGCCAATGGACTCGTTAATTGGTTGAGGTGAATTGGCTTAATAGGGGTTTGATTGTACTTAAGTTGGTTAATGCGTACTTTCGAGGTGCGAAAATGAGCTTCATAAAAGGGTCTCATTTTACCGCTAAAAAAAATCTCTTTCTCATTGATATGAATATATGTTGTTATTTCGTTGCTATATCTGTTCGGCAGTTTATAAAACCAGTTTGCTGCGTTTGTTTCAAATGATATCTCATGCAAGTGTTTTTCAGATAATAGTGCTTTATATTGTTCAATTTGTTCCTGTAATTGTTGTGTAAATTCAAAAAAACAAAGAGAAGGCAATGTTGTATTTAATTTATGAAATTTTCTATCTTGATAAAGCTCATTTACGCTAAGGCAAAGAATATTGTTACTAGGCATAGTTTCTACTCCGAAAGGAATTCACTTTATTCATAGGAGCAAATTGTTCTGCAAAACTAACAACATCAGCCATACTCTCACCATAGCGATATTCGTAAACGAGAAACACACCACAAATATCACACCACAGCTTACTTTTGTTTTTTAATAACCAGTCAACCTCTCCAATATTTGGGTTGTGATGTATCAATGAAATTGCACTGGTTAGATAGCAGTATGAAGCGCTATTGCTGATGATAGGACCATGATTGATATGAATTTCACTAAACGAATAGCCACAAAGTGAAGTTGATATGATGCAATGATGATGTGCTAGGTACTGGTAACATGCCTGTAAAATTAACTCTTTTTCAGGATGGTCATTTAAATAATGCATGATGCCTTTATTGAGGCGGGGCCATAAGGTGAAGCGAAGTTCACTCTTAAACTGAACGATATGCTGGAACTCTTCATCAATACACTGCCTAAGAACCTTTGGAATTAAATGTATTAGTGAAATGTGCATGAGATAAACCTACAATGGACTTTCACTAAATACTAGCCTTTAAGCTCAGATTTTAAAAAGAATGTTTAGCTTCAATAATGAGTAGATTGATGAATAAATAGTCTTTCACAAAAAAGTATGATACCGTCATGCTTAACAAATCAAGGCATTGATATGTATATGTTTTATTGTTTTTTATTCACATATTTTATTACGGCAGAAAATATATCTAAGTTAAACCTAACTCTTTTCCTAGATCTGCTTTTAATTTTCCAAGCGACTCATCTCCGATGTTTCGGTTATAAATTGATTCACCAAATAATTGCGACTTTACTCTCGATTCAGGATGCCCTGTCAATTTAGATATCTTTCTGATCATATCATCAGTAAATACTTCCCTCTTTCTGACAAATTCTTTAATTTCATTATGATGAGTGTCATAAACTTCATTGATATAAAAGTCTCTAATGTACCCAAAGCAACGGTGATCTGACGTTATTAACTTTGCTTGATAATTAGGTAGCAATCTAAACTTAGCTTTGTCATGAAAGTTATAATGATTGGAGTGGGGATTTTCATAATGCTCAACATCTCTCGTATTTTTAATGTTGGTATTGCAAACCGCACAAGCAGGAATCAAATTGTAGAGAGATAATGAGAAGATTGAGTATTGACCCTTTTGATAAAAATGATCGAGTGTAAATGTTGCTCGTTTTTTGCCTCTAGCGCTAAAGTTAGAAGTATAATTTCTATTACAGTAGATACAAACTTTGAACCCTAACTTTGTAAATTTTGGCCTGATTCTAGGGTCATTATCCCTTGAGTAGTCAAATACCTTTCCTATCAACCTAGGTGATTGTTGTCCCCCAATCAAATGAACCTTATTTTTAAGTTGGTCAGGTGTTAGGAGAATTATTTCTTTTAATAACGCCCTTGCTTCTACAGCATTTCTTATGGGATGAAAGAAATGATCAATATAGCCTTGAACTTGAGGAGTATTTGAATATATCTGAAAGAATATTATTTCAAGTTTTGCTTTTTGATTTCTACGTGCGTTAAGTTCAGCAGCAGTTAAGCCTAATCCAAAGCGATCTACAAGTGGCCCCCTTCTTGGTACCGTCACTATTTTATGTTCAAAATCTAATAGTGAATTTGCATAATCAGCTTCAAAATTATTTCTATTTAACCCTATTTTACGTAACTTCTTGTCTAGTTCTATTTTTATCATGTTATGTCATTTAACCATTTCTCATAAAGCTCAGGGTTTGACTCTAAAGCTTGACTTAACCTTTCTAGCTTCGCTTCATCCTCATCAATATTAAAAATATGGTCTATTTCCAACATACTATTCTTTATGGCAACTCTAATGTACTCGTCCCCTACAATTCTACCAATACTTTGAAAATAAGATCTTTTATCAACATATTGACGTCTTAAGTTTTCCATCGTTCTAGCCGATTTACTTTTTGATTTAAGTACCTTTTCAAAGAGCGTAAAAATCTCTTGGATTTTTAATTCAGCAAACTTTCCCATCATCAAGTTATCTTTCATGAAAAAAGAGTCATTAAATAGGGTATGAATATTTTCAGCAAATGTTAACTCATGATTATCCAAGACACTTTCTTGGCCATTAGTCAGGAAAAGTATGTTGCTTTTGGGAAGATCTGAAACAATAAAAGGAGAATGTGACGTACATATTATGTGAACATTTATATTACAGTTTAAGGATTTGATACTAGAAATAATGTTGTATATGTACTCTCTTTGCCACTTGGGGTGTAAACCTAAATCTGTTTCATCCAATAATATTATAATGTTGTCATAATTGCCTTTGCTTAAGTCTCCTCTACTTAATATATTGTTAATTTGATACAGAATGGTGGATATGAGTATATACATCGACTTTTCCCCACTACTGAGTGAAGAAAAAGTGCTACCGTATTCATCAATAAAATCAACTTCGATCCAGCTCGGAATAATGTTCAGTATATCGCTATTGATGTCGAGTTCTGTCCCAAAACCTTTAAGTTTAATATCTTTATTTTTGAGAATTTCTTTATGGTAACTTAAAGCATTTCTCAACTTTAACGTATTGTGTGAGTGGTCTTTTATGGTAATTTCAATTTGATCTTCTTGTAAGTAAAACTTGAACAAGGTAACTTCAGAGCGGTTATTGTTTTCGTGATATTTATCTATTTTATTTGCTATATATAGGTTATTTATTATTTTTGTTGGAATTTCATAAATCAGCTCGGTGATTTTTCTATCTAATTCACGTATACCTAAAACTGCATTTTCTTCTAAAGATATCTTCTTGTTATTAGTTAAACGATCTCGTCTTTCAATAGTTCCAATGCTTTTCTCTAGAGACTCTCTGCGTGAAATAGCAGTACTTAATTCCTGAAATTGATTTCTGTATGCTTTTTTGATTGCATCAGTATATTTACCACCAGTCCCTATCGTGTATATTTTAATTATTTTGTCTGTATCAATAGACAGCTTCACTTTGGTAGGAGAAAAAATTTCTCCTAATACCTCATTACCCTCAAAGGCTGATTTATGTAACAACATTCGTTGACGAGTAAGGTGGTCTATGTTGCTGATATTAATTATATTATTTTTCTTAAATGGCTCCAATAACAATGGCATGGTGTAATCATCAGACTTATGATAAATATTGTCCACCCATTCATCAGCAGAGCCGTCTTTCAACGAGTCAAGCATGTAATTAAAGTATAGAATGAAACTTTCATTTTTGAATTCTAAGGTTTTTTTGAAATCACCATCAACTTCTATTTCTTTAACTATATTCCCTGAATGATAGAATCGATTGTTAATTTCAAATAGTGCAAAGTACTCAGAGCTTTCATCCACTTTACTAACGTAGTTATTATAAATACTTTTTAATAACAGCTTTAATATACTACTTTTGCCGCTCCCATTTTCTCCAATAATTGCAGAAACATTGATCCTTTTATTCTCATCAAAGAAGCTATCCATGTAGCTGTCTCTAGTTGTGAGAGTGACTCTATTGTTCGATAACTTAACTTCATACTTGGAAGATAAATTATACCCGCCACTTAAATTCTTAAATGACTTAGTCCATACATATAAAATTTCCATATCAGTTTAGTAGAGTTTTTTAAGTTATTGTAAGTTAATATACTACCCGAATTAATGAATCAAATCTAAAGGGAAGTATGTATTTCATTGTTTTATAATAACTAATAATCATGTTTTATATGCAAGTGCTAGAGTTTTATATATGTTATTTGGTAAATGGAAAACCATCTCTTGATAACTTTGTTCTTGTCAAATGCTAGTACGTTTTCAGTTTTTCTTTAATGTAAAGCCCAAGCCAAATACCCAATAAAATTCCTGCTACAGCCCCAAAGCCTGCTGGTGAAAAAGCAGGAAGTGCTAACAATAGCTGAGAGTCATTACCTCCAATAGCTAACGAAGCACCTATGCCCATAAGCGTTCCTGCAAATAGGTGTTCAACCCAACGCTTGAAATTTAAAGGAACATGAAAAAATTTATTTGTACTCCAGGCAGCTAAAAGCATACCTATAAGTAATGCAATAAAAAGCAAGTATTGCTCTAAGGCGGGCCAACTTTTTACTTTACTATCAATCAGAACATCGCGGCTTGCACTTAGAGTCCCCTGAGCAATGTTATGTTCGCATGACTAAAGATCAAATTGAAAAACCTATGCCCGATTTGACAATGTTTAACATGCTCAAAGGTAAACAGATGACAGGGAAACTTCAAGCAGGACATGGTATTCAACTTAATGGGTTCCATTATATGGATAAACGAAGTCAGAACGGAAGAATGCTTGATTTATTTGGCTGGCTTGAAAAGAAAAATAATTTGAAAGGAAACCCTGAGGTTCAATTCTTTTATGATGAAGATGATATCAGTTCAATCATTGTTGTAAACCTCAAAGATAATACTCTCATGCGTGTGCCTTGTACTGATACTTCTATAATCAAAGGGACATCACTACATCAAGCTAAAGCAACCAAAGCAGACATTGGCAAAGGGGAGAAACCAACAAGCTTCAAGGAGGGTAACGAAGATATTGATAAAATAAAAAAACGCCAAGCGAGACTAGCTAAAGAGAAAAGAGAGAAAAAGTCTGGTACCACTACGCCAAAAGCTGAAAAAGCGGCTGAACAAACTGAACAAGATGCATTGGATATGGTAAACCGACAAAATTCAAAAATGCCGCAAAACTATCAAGAATTCACGCATGATGATGACCAAGGTATTGAAGCCCAAGATACGACCAGCGTTAATAATAGTGACACCAACCAACATGACAATAATAGCGATGAGGAGTCTGATTGGGATGATTTAGATGAGTATGAGGTAGATGAATAATGGCAGGACCAAGATTAAAATCAGAAGCACGGGCGTTCAAAGATAAGGTTGTAAAAAATGACTATTATAAATTTGCTATTGAAGCCATTGAAGATGTGCACAAAACATTTGGACCAGATCCCTATGGGCTGATCATTACCGCAAATTCTGGTGTCGGTAAGACGACCATTTTAGAAGGATATGAGAAAATATATGAGGTAGCCCCTTCAAAGTTCAAGTCTAAAAAACATGTGGTGTTAATCGACTCTCCACATAAAATTAGCACCGAAATGTTCGCTTCCGCCTTGTTAGAGAAGCTTGGTGATCCGGATCCGACATCAGGAAAACCAATGGCTCAACTCATTAGATTGAAAAAATATATTGTTGAATTGGAAGTTGAAATAGTATTTGTAGATGAATTTCAAGACATGATGCCAAAAGCTGGAAAAATTGATGAAAATTCCCGTGCAGTAAAATTTGTAAAATGGTTGATGAATAACTTAGAAATACCGATTGTTCTTGCAGGAAAGCCAGAGGTTAATGACATTCGAAAATTCGTAGATCATGCTGAAACTCGTTTCAACAACACAATTAAGCTTTACGAATTTAATTGTAATACCCCTGAAGATACAAAAATATTGAAGCGTTACTACAAAACACGAATATCTAAAATACCGAGAAATATAACTCACCTAAACAAACCTGACACAATGAAAAAGCTTCTTCTTGCAAGCCATGGTATTAATCGAACGTTATGCCGTATCTTAACTACCGCTATTGATAAAACTAACAATAACGATTGTATTACGGATGAAGTACTGGAAGATGCATGGTTAAGAGTTTCTAGCCAAGAAAGTCGTAACAAAATAGGGTTTATTCCTTTTCGAGCAACATCCAAAAAAGTGCTAAATAAACTACAGGAGCTTAAATTACATGCCTGATTTATGCTTTCCTGTTCGCCCTACTCCATTTACTGATGAATCTATAAAAGGGTACACGTTTCGCCTATTGATGCGTAATGGACGTGAAAATCTGAATGAGCTATTCAGTATTTTAAATTTAAAAATTAGTGTTAATTGCTTTAATTATGATACTACTGAATTCAATAGGTTCATTAAGGCATTAGCACCTTTCATATGGCTTAAACCACACGAGTTGAAACGTTGCTTCAATTCAAAATTAAATAAATTACATTATGATGACTTCAGATTTATTCGATCTTTTAAAGTTCAATCAGTTAAGCTTTGCCCTTGTTGTATCCAAGATGATGATGGCTATTTAAAGGCCAGTTGGGAATTGGCTAATGTTACTCACTGTGAAAAACATAATTGTTTGTTAGTAGATTCCTGCCCTAAATGCCACACCAAAATTGAATGGCATTCTGATTTATTTCGCGGATGTACGAGTTGTGAACATATCTGGTCGTCTAAAGATGTTAATGAATCATTATTACCTGTATATCAAAAAGAATTTCTGTATAGAACTATAAAGCAAAGGCCAATTTTAAATTGCCTTGCCAATGCTTTAATCATCGTCATGAGACCTCACGACTATATGTATGAATCTGTGAAGACGCTAAAGCAATCTAATGAGCAAATGCATTATTACATGCTACAAGCGCATGAATTATTAACAAACAGTGACTATAGAGATGAGTGGTTATCTAAGTTTTCTGCATATGGTATTTATCCAAGCATTGAAGGTCGGTTTATTCCTGAAGTATTAAGTAATTTGGCGGCTGAGTACCCTATCAGAAAACCAGAAAAAAGTGTTTCTTTACAGCCTATACCTGCAACTGAAATTGTACGCAAGAATAGATTGGCACTTGAGCATTACTGCCCTGCTGAACATCAAATCAGCTTAAATGAAGCCTCACTGATATTAAACTTGAGCAGTAGACAAACATCATCATTACGAGATATTGGTTTAATAGTATCCATTAATAGTCCTTTAAAAAACAAAGACCTTTTATTTGACTTGAGAAAGGTCGCTGAAGTAACGGAATCAATCTTAACTCGCTGCTCACTAGCAAATAACACTCAAATATCAGCTTTAATGAAAATCAGTGACTTATATACTGAGGTAGGTCTGTACTTGATATCAAAACCTAAAATCATTCAAGTTCTCAATAATTCCAATAGACTCAAATTATATAAGACACGAGCAACCAAAGTTTGGCATGACATTCTTGTCGATAAAGATAATTTTCTTCAGGTCCTTGAATCTATTTACACACAGTACATTCCTAACGATATCCCGCTAGCAAGATCAGGAAAGTTATTTGGACTTAGCCCAATGTTAATGGATGTTTTACTTGAGAACTTTTCAACCTATTTCCCGAATATTAAAACTGGAGAATCAATAAATATAAATGAGACAAGTAAGTTTTTAAGTGATTATTTAGTATTAAATAGATGGTGTAAGCTCAATGGATTTCAGCCATTTCAGATATACGATTTACTTCAGGAAAAAGGGATTAACCCTATTTTTTTAAATGATGAATTCAGAAAAGTATATGTATACAAGCAATGCCCTAGATTAAATAATGCATTAGAAGTTATTAAGCAAAGCTTGGAAAAAACAGATCCTAATATAATTATTCTTAAAGAAGCTTATTTACTTTCTATAAAAGATAAGACAGAACTTGAGCCAATAGCGACTGTGCTTTTTGGCAGAATTAAAAAGGCTGCTTCTGGGTATCCAGTAGGATCAAGAGTGCTGACACCTAATATTATCAGCAAAGAAAAAAAGCGACCATTTACATCACAAACGGGTAAAACTTATAACACATTTGGTACTGTGAAAACTCTTCAGATTTCTTTTGAGGAATGGACTTACTTGAAAAACAATCAAACTTCTCCTGAAGATATAATCAAGTTCAGAATGTCTAATTAACAATGCTCACTATTGATAATGCAAAAATAAACATTCCTTACTGTTTATTTTAAGGCTCACCTTCCTTTACTTCCCATACAGAAAACTAATTAATATAGTATTTATTAAATCAATTAGTAAAAACACCGCCAACCCTACAAAAACCACAGTTTAAAGATAATTATTTACAGAATATAATAACTATACTATGCTTATATAAAGCTTAAATAGCTTGTTTTATTTGGCCTTCAGAAGCAAGACGCATTAAAATCGGATACTTTCGGCTAAAGTCATCCGTACACCGGAATATACGAATAGCTTAGACCGGAAGACTCCTCTACAGCCCTTTATTTTCAAATACCATCAAGACGGTTTATGATCGGTAACTACAAATCAAAAAAAGCGCCAATGGCGCTTTTGTTTATCATCTATAAACAGATACTCTACAGTTTAAAAAA
>Ga0209395_1006006_pt1 | contig 13357 bp, 15 predicted proteins | sample GOMGulsemesocosm_3_FD_184635 | JGI IMG/M metagenome (GOLD analysis project Ga0209395, IMG submission 184635) | Methane-oxidizing microbial communities from mesocosms in the Gulf of Mexico - GOM9D Gulf of Mexico (SPAdes) (version 2) | ecosystem: Environmental > Aquatic > Marine > Cold seeps... | reverse complement strand
TAACGATTTTTATTTATTTTTATACCGACAAATATACAGTATTTTTTTTCTGAAAAAAGAATTACCCCATATGATTACAGCAATTTTTAACAAATCTAAACCAATTAACCTTGTATTAGCTTCATTAATACTTGTTTTTGGGTTTCTATTGGTTCAAATACTAAAGGCTGAAACGATTACTATTGATTTGTTTTTTTCTAAATTAGGAGTGGTCTTTATTGCTATTTTAAATGTATTATTAGTTGATTTTATAGTGAAAAAAAATGCGCTTTCTGGACAGAATAGTTTTGTGGTTTTATTTTTCGCACTGTTTTTTTTCTATTTCTGGGGATTTTCGGAGGATTATCGGTTGGTTTTGTCCAATCTATGTATATTATTGGCGCTACGAAAAATTATTAGTTTAAAATCACAACTAGCAACAACTAAAAAAATATTTGATGCGGCTTTATGGATTTGTATAGCATCCTTGTTCCATTTTTGGGCAATTTTGTTTCTTATAGTATTGTATATAGGTATCACTATATACTCGTCTAATCAGTATAAAAATTGGTTAGTTCCTTTTATCAGCGTGTTTGTAATATTTATGATTGTAAATGCGTTTGAATTAGTAATAAATAATCAGTTTTTTCAGTTTTCAAACACTAAAATTTCTACTGATTTTCAGTTTATGAATTCAAGCTATAATATGAGTATTGTTGCTTTGTTTTTTATGATTTTGCTAGTGTCATTAGTTTTTTTACCTTCCAGGATTAGGTTAAAACTTCAGAAAAATAAGTTGTCGTATTTAATTTTAGTAATGGCGTTAATTGTAGCGATTTTACTAATTTCTATATCACCAAATAAAAGTATAGCAATGCTTATATTTTTTTATTTTCCATTAGCAACACTATTTACCAGTTTTTATGAAAAAATATCTAAACCTTGGTTGCAATCAGTGTTGTTGTATAGTATGATTATTGCTTCGGTAGTAGGCTACTTTATTACTGCATAACAACTTGTGAAAAAGAAGTTTTAAGTTATAAGCTATTAATTAGGGTTATTGTTTCTTTTTTGATGCTCGCCTACTAAAGTATTAAGACAATCAGTGGGAATAATATTGTATATTTGAACCTTTAAAATGCAAATTATGTTTACAGAAAAAGCGAATAGAATTTTTCAAGAAGTTATAGATACCTATCATATTGTAGATGATCCTTATCAATCTTTTGAAAATAAATATGATAAAGAAAATGACTTGCTAGGGCACTTGTTATACAGAAAAATTTGGATTGATACCGTACAATGGCATTATGAAGATATTATTCGTGACCCTAATATTGATCCAGTTGCTGCGTTAGTGTTAAAGCGTAAAATTGATGCATCTAATCAGGATAGAACTGATATGGTTGAATATATTGATAGTTACTTTTTAGAGCAATATAAATCAGCTTCTGCAAAAAGTGATGCTACTATAAATACGGAAAGCCCTGCTTGGGGAGTTGACCGTTTGTCAATATTAGCATTAAAAGTTTACCATATGAATGAGGAGGCAACTCGTGTTGAAGCTTCTGCTGGTCATAGAGCTGCTTGTCAGGTTAAATTGGATGTGTTGTTAGAACAACGTGTAGATTTATCTACGGCAATTGACACCTTGTTAAATGACATTAAAACTGGTGATAAATACATGAAAGTGTACAAGCAAATGAAAATGTATAATGACGATGAGTTGAATCCTGTATTACGCTCACAAAAGTAATATTTTTGCTACTTAAATTACAGCCCAGTAAAATTTACTTAAAGAGTCATATTGAGCTTGTCGAAGTATACTAATTGAACTTTAATTATACTGGTGAAAAAAATACCAAAACATATACTAGTCATACGTCTCTCAGCAATGGGAGACATTGCTATGTCTGTACCCGTTATAAGTACTTTTGTAACCGCTCACCCAGAGGTTAAAATCACAGTCCTTACTAGGGCTTTTTTCACTCCTTTTTTTTCCGATATTCCTAATGTTACTGTTTTTGTGCCAGATTTAAAAAAGAAGCACAAAGGTTTTTTGGGAATTAGGAGATTGTCAAAAGAATTACTGAAATTAAATATTGATGCAGTAGTCGATTTACATGATGTATTGCGGTCTAATATATTAATCCAATTACTACGTTTAAAAGGAATTCCATTCAAGCAAATTGATAAAGGTCGTGCTGATAAAAAAGCTTTAATTAGCTCAAAAAATAAGGTTTTTAAACCATTAAAAGTAACACATGAACGTTATGCTGATGTGTTTAGAGATTTAGGTTTCGATTTGAATTTAGAAGAAGCAGTGCTTTTATCCAAAAAGGAACTCCCTAATATTGTGAATGATTATATAGGAGAAACAGAGAAAAACCTAATAGGTATTGCTCCTTTTGCAGCTCATAATGGTAAAATGTATCCTTTAGTTAAAATGGAAGAAGTAATATCTGAACTATCTAAAGATGCCAATACTTCTGTTTTGTTATTTGGTGGTGGGAAATCAGAAAAGTTATTATTAGATGAAATTGCTGTACAGCACAATAATGTGTTAAATGTTACAAGTAAATTTACCTTTGAAGAAGAATTGATATTGATTTCTAATTTAGATATCATGCTTTCAATGGATTCAGGAAATGGTCATTTGGCTGCTATGTTTGGAGTACAGGTGATTACTGTTTGGGGAGTTACACACCCATATGCGGGTTTTGTTCCATTTTGTCAACCAAAAGAAAATCAATTAGTTACAGATTTGAAAAAATACCCACTTATACCTACCTCTATTTACGGGAATAAATACCCTGAAGGCTACTTAAGTTGTTTTGACACTATTTCTCCAGAAGCCATAGTGTCTATAATAAAAAAACGCCTTAAAGTTAATTAAGACGTTTTTACGTATTATGGTATTTTGACTAATGCTTATACATTATCAAAATCAATAGCTATAGTATTGCTTTTTGGTATTGCTTGACAAGCTAGAGTAAGTCCTTCTTCAATTTCGCTGTCTGTTAAAATTGAATTTTTTAACATTTGAACTTCACCTTCAGTAACCATACACATACATGAGCTGCAAACCCCACCTTGACATGAATATGGGGCATCTATCCCGCCTTTTAAAGCTGCATCTAGTAATGTTTCGTTTTCTTTTACAGTAATAGTGTTTTCTTCATCATCTACCAAAACGGTTACTTGAGCTGATCCGTTAAAATCTTCTGTTGCAATAACTGGTGCTACTTCTTTTATAGATGCCGTGAAAAGCTCAAAGTGGATTTGATCTTTTTTAATCTTATTTTCTTGTAAAGTATTTGAAACAAGATCAATCATTGTTTCAGGACCGCATAAATAAAAGCTGTCAAAAGTGGTGTTTTTATGTTTGTTTTTTATAATATAATTTACCTTTTCAGTATCAATTCTTCCAGACAAAGCATTGCTTTCATTAGCTTGGGTATAGGTGTAGTATACGAACAGGCGTCCAAAGTATTTCTTTTCTAGTTCATGCAATTGCTCATGAAAAATAGTGTTTTCAGAACTTTTGTTTCCGTAAAGTAGTACAAAAGAACTTTTGGGTTCGTGTTTAAGTACATCTTTAATCATTGATAATACAGGAGTAATACCACTACCAGCTACAAAGGCTCCGTAGTTTTTCCTGTTGTCAATGTTGGTTTGTAAAGTAAACTTTCCTTCAGGAATACCTACATCTAAATGTTCTCCTTCTTTTAATCGTGTATTGGCATAAGTAGAAAAGATACCATTTTTTATTTGTTTTATGGCAACTCGTAGCTCTCCAGAATCTGGAGCTGAGCATATAGAATATGATCGACGAACCTCTTCTTTGAAAATGTTCGTTCGGAAGGTTACATACTGACCTGGGACAAAAGAATAGTCTTCTTTTAAATCTGTAGGGATATCTAAACTGATAGATACCGTGTCAGTTGTTTCTTTTCTGATGTTATTTATACGAAGTGAATGAAATCTTCCCATGAGTTGTAAACAAAATTTTGGCAAAAATAAATAATCTCATTGGGATAAAATATGATATTTCACATAAAATAATACCTAAGAAAATTATATACATAAATTATTTATGTATATTTGTAATAGAATTTAGAGCTATGAGTAATTCAAAATTATACAAAGGGAGTTTAGCTACCATTATTTTAAAACTGTTATCGCAACAAGATAAAATGTATGGTTATGAGATTACCCAAAAAGTAAAAGGATTGACCAAAGGAGAGTTAAATATCACTGAAGGGGCTTTATATCCTGCATTGCATAAGCTGGAAGCAGAAGGTGTTTTGGAGGTAGAAGTAATGCGTGTGGATAACCGATTACGTAAGTATTATAAGCTTACTGAGAAAGGAGAAAAAGAAACGGTAAGCAAATTGGCGGAATTGGAAGGGTATATTAAAAATATGCAGGTATTGTTTAATCCTAAATTTGGTTTGGAATAAGATGAATTTGGAAGTTTCACAATTAAAGAAAATAGATAGTTACTTAAAAAGTAAAGGTGTTGAGTATTGGGATGTTCGTTATGAATTTTCCGATCATATGGCTTGTTTTATAGAATCAAAATTAGAGGAAGGGAGTTCTTTTGAAGTAGCTTTTAAGGAAATAGAAAAAGATTTTACTCGGGGGTATTTGAAGGGCCAGCAAGAGCAAGTACGGAAAAAATTGAATAAATATATAAGAAAAACTTATTTAACAGAGATTAAAAATTCTGTTGTGAAACCAATTTACATTTTGGGTTTAATTGCTTTTGGCGTTATGTTGAAGTTTGTAATGGAAAGCTATAAAGTGAAATATAGTTTATGGATAGGTTTTTCGTTTATGATTTTTTTATTAATAATGATTTTATTTAAATCGTTAAAAGATTTTAAAATGCATAAAAAATCATTGTTGTTAAATTTATCAGGAACATATGTGATTTTCTTTACGTTAGTTTTTCAAGTAATAGGATATGTTAAAGAGCAAATGTTAACTAACAAGTTGTTGCAAGTTGTTTTAAGTTTTTCAATAGTATTAATATGTTTTTTAATGCTAACCTGGTTTAATTGTTATTCAAAATTAATTGAAAGGCAAAAAAAGTACTACAATTTAATTAATGGTTAATATGAATTTATCAAAAAAAGAATTACAGTTTATTGATACCTATTTAAAAAACTCGGATGTAATTTATACGGATGTCCGCTTGGAGTTGACAGATCATGTGGCATCTGCTATAGAGGTAGAGCTTGAAGAAAACCCTAGTAAAACTTTTTATGAGGTGTTTAAAAGTTATATGGTACACAACAAAAAAAGTTTATTGAAAAACCATGAAGAGCAGAAAGCTAAGTTGCGTGATAAAACTATCTTACGCTTTGGAAAAGGGTTTTTAGCTAAAAAGGTTTTATTCTTACTAGTATTAGCAGTGATAATTCCGGATTTTATAGAACTCAATTTTTCGGAAGATATTAAGATGGGTGTTAATTTTGCTTTTTGTTTAATAATGGTGTTGTATTATCATATACAATTCTATAAAACGAAAAAAACAAGTGTTGGAGGAGGGTTGGGAGCTGTTATCGCTTACGTAATATATTTGCCCATATATGTTAAGAACCCAGTGATTTTATTGTTTTTAATTCCAGTGATGGTACTTACTGCACTATTCTATAAAAAAATAGAAAAGAGATATAGTAAAACGTACTCAATAGCTTTTGTAATTGTTTTTACAATGATTATTATTCCATTATTCATTTTGTTCACTAAATGGTCAGAACAATTTGTGACCGAAAATATATTAGAAGGGTATTTCTTTTCCCAGTTAATCATGTGGTATGTATTATTTAAAACATTGATAGTGTATAAAAAAGAGTTAGATATTAAATATAAGGCCATCTTTAATTAAACGATTTTGATTCAAAGTAAAAGAATTGCTTTTCACTCGAAAAAAAGCTACCTTTAAGAGATGTATTAATACTAGTCAGACAGTAAATTAAATAGCAAGAATATTAAAAATAAAACAGATGAAAAAAATTATTTTAATGGGGGCATTTGTAATAGCCTTCGCAGTACAAGCACAGGAAAATACCAGCTTTAAAAATGATGCAATTGAGTTAATAAAAGTCACAGGAGTAGATGCTGCTTTTGATGATGCAATTGCTCAAATAGGGGTTAATGTTGCAGAAGAAAAAAAAGAGGTGTATACCAAAGAAGCAAAAGGAACTTTAAGTGCCTTGTATTCCGCTATGGGAGAGTTGTATATGCAAGAGTTTACACATGCAGAAGTTAAAGAGTTGATAGCGTTTTATAATACTGATTTAGGAAAAAAACTATCTTTAAAACAAGGAGTAATTAGTCAGAAGGCAATGTCTATCGGACAGCATTGGGGTTTTGATGTTCAAGGAATCGCTCAAAAGTATGTAGGAACAGTAAATGCAACCCCAGAAAAAACGAACTAAATAAATTATTGTCTGACAAGTATTACAATGCAAAAACTTACCAAGTCCCAAATAGATAAACTATATACGTTTACTAAAAAACATTACGTTCCGTACTATGATCTACAAACAGAATTAGTAGATCATTTGTCCAACGGAATAGAAGTACAATGGCAAGAAAACAAGAAATTGTCTTTTGAAGATGCGTTGCAGTTAGAATTTAAAAAGTTTGGCGTATTTGGATTTGCTGACCTGGTTACTGAACGGCAAAAGGCAATGAATAAAAAATATTCAAAGCTAGTATTTAAAATTCTTAAGGAATATTTTACGTTTCCTAAAATACTATTAACACTGTTTTTAAGCTTGTTAATATATATGCTTATGTCGTTAACACCCTATAAATCTGAAGTGATTTTAGGGGTGGCATTTGGTTTAATGATTGTATTTCTAATACGTATTTCTAATAGAAATATGTTGTTAAATAAACAAAAAAAGAACAATAAAAAAACTGTGGCTATTTGAAGAGGTAATAAATAATTATGGCTCATTTTTGGGTTTTTCATTCCTTATTCCACAGGTTCTAAATTTTGCAATAGGAGGAGACAATCTTCTTGAGGGGGTTTTAGAAACAGAGATAGGTTTATCAATATCCGCGTTTTTAATGGTAATCTTTTTATTATTAGCTTATGTCTTGCTTCAGGTGATTTCTGCTAAAGCTAAATACTACATTGCCAAAGAACATCCGGAATATAATTTGGTCTAAAATTGTAACAAATAATCTTGTTTCATTACTTATACCTTATAAAAAACTAACTTACAATGTTCACACGTATTTTAAAGTTGGAATGGAAATCGTTTTTCAGATCAGCTAATTTCACAAAAGGTATTGCTATTAAAATTTTCTTAACTTTTTTTGCATTATACTTAATGGTTTGCTTTGCGGTTTTAGGGGCAGGTTCATATTTTTTTGCGGCTAAGGCTGTACCAACTGTTGATCCTTTGTTAACTGTTTGTAAGTACATTGTTATTTGGTTTTTAGTCGATTTACTACTTCGCTTTTTTGCTCAAAAATTACCTGTGCTCAATAGTAAAGCTTTAATGGTTATACCAATAAAAAAGAAAACAATAGTCCATTACCTGTTGCTGAAATCTAATATTTCAGCATTTAATATAATTCCGTTATTTTTCTTAATTCCTTTTAGTGTTGTGCTGTTGATGAAGGGATATGCTGTAACTAATGTATTGTTTTGGTTGTTAAGTTTGGTTGTGTTAATTCAAGTAAACAATTTAATCAATTTTATAATAAACAAAAGCAACCTATATTTTTATGTGATTGTTAGTGTGTTGGTAATTGGTGTTTTACTACAGTATTTTAATTTCTATGATGTTGTTACTCCTGTAGGTGATTTGTATTTCAGTTTGTACAAGCAACCGTTTTTTGTATTAGTTCCTTTAGGATTGCTATTGTTGTTTTATAGTATAAACTTTAAGCATTTTTTACAACATTTTTATTTGGACGACGGAGTGCTTTCTAAAAAAGAAAAAGTAGTTACAAGTTCAGAATTCTTGTGGCTGAATAGGTTCGGAGAAGTAGCTCCATTTTTAAAAAATGACATCAAATTAATTTGGAGGAATAAGCGACCGAAAATGACGGTTATAATGTCGTTAGTAATGTTGTTGTATGGGCTTATATTTTTCACTAACTCGATGTATACAGAAGGTAATTCTGTAATGATGGTATTTGTATCTATTTTTATTACAGGAATGTTTTTGATGAATTTCGGGCAATTTGTCCCTTCTTGGGATAGTGCTTATTTTAACTTGTTAATGTCGCAGAACATTTCAATGAAACAATATTTAAATTCTAAGCGCATACTGTTTCTTATAAGTATAGGGCTATTGCTGGTATTGTCATTGCCTTATTTATATTTTGGATGGAAAATAGGAATGCTTCTTATAATAGGAGGTGTATATAACGCAGGTGTTAACGTTCCGGCATTGTTATACTTGTGTACATTTAATAAAAAAAGAATAGATTTAGCTAAAAGCCCTATGATGAATTATCAAGGTATGGGGCTGGCACAATGGTTAATGATCATTCCCATGATGCTAGTTCCAATGGGAGTTTTTAGTCTGGCGAATTATTTAGTATCTTTTAATATTGCAGTAGGAGTATTGTTCTGTTTAGGGGTTTTAGGTATTGCTTTTCAAAATTATATATTTTTAAAATTGGTCAATGTGTTTAAAAAGCGCAAGTATGCAATGGTGATAGGTTTTCAACAAAAATAAAAGTAACGAATTATGATAGTATCAGAAAATATTTCAAAAATATACAATAACAATACAGTGCTTAAAATAGATAATTTTGAAATTAAAAAAGGACAAAGCATAGGGCTTGTTGGTAATAATGGGGCTGGAAAAACTACTTTTTTTAGTTTGTTGCTTGATCTTATTCAGCCCACTACAGGTACAATTAAAAATAACGGAATTGTAGTGAGTGAAAACGATTCTTGGAAAAATTTTACTAGTTCATTCATAGATGAAAGCTTTTTAATAGGTTATTTGACCGCTGAAGAATATTTTTACTTTATTGGTGAGTTACGTGAGCAAAATAAAGCCGATGTAGACGTATTAATCACTCAATTTTCAGATTTCTTTCACGATGAAATACTAGGAAAGAAAAAGTATTTACGCGATTTAAGTAAAGGTAATCAGAAAAAAGTTGGAATTGTAGCGGCACTTATAGGTAATCCGGAAGTTGTGATTTTGGATGAGCCATTTGCGAATTTAGATCCTACAACTCAAATAAGGCTAAAAGAAATTATTAAAGAACTTACTCAAAATAACGCGGTAACGGTATTAGTTTCTAGCCATGATTTATCACATGTAACAGATGTTTCGGATAGGATAGTAGTTTTAGAAAAAGGAAGAATTGTAAAGGATTTGGAAACGAATGCTGCAACCTTGACGGATCTTGAAATGTATTTCTCTAACTAAGTGGGTATCTTTTTATAAGGAACATTATTGCTTTTTCAAACAAAAACGTATTTTTACATTCTTATAGATACTAAAAGAAGTATATTTTAGTTATTTAGAAGTATCAATTTCTTTGGTGTTTTGTGTCAAGAAGTTGATTAAAGAGTATATTTCGCTTGAGGCAAATCTCTGGAAATTAAATTACGATATATTTTGGGTAAAAAAGCAATTCACATACTAGCGGTGCTATTAACATTTTTTATACTTGTTGGTTGTTCACCTAAAAAAGATAAGTTTCTTAATAGGGGTTTCCATTCCGTAACAACAAAATACAATGTGTTGTATAATGGTAATTTGGCTTATGAACAAGGGAAGAATGCTTTAATAGAGTCCTTTAATGATGATTATTGGCAAGTGCTTCCTGTTGAACGTATGGAGGTTAAAGAAGATTTATTTCTTCCTGGAGCTTCAAAAAACCCTAGTTTTGAAAGAGCAGAAGAAAAAGCTGTAAAAGGAATTCAAAAACACGGAATGAATATTGGCGGAAGAGAGAAAAATCCGCAAACCGATGAGGCATATTTGCTGCTTGGTAAGGCACGTTATTTCGACCAGCGTTTTGTGCCCGCATTAGAGGCTTTTAATTATATTTTATACAAACACCCATCAAGTGATAAAATAAATCATGCAAAAATATGGCGTGAAAAAGTAAATATCCGATTAGAAAATACTGAGCTTGCTATTAAAAACTTAAAGCGACTTATTAATCAGGAAGAATTAAGTAAGCAAGATATCTCTGATGCTCATGCAATGTTAGCACAAGCATATTTAAACAATAAGCATTTGGATAGTGCGATTGCACCTATTAAAATTGCTGTAGAAAACACAAAAAACAAGGAAATAAGAGGTAGGCTTGGTTATATAAAAGGGCAAGTTTACAGTAGGTTAGGTTATAAGGACAGTGCAAATATCGCCTTTGATGAAATTATTGACTTAAAAAGAAAGACCTTGTGGATTTATTATGTAAATGCTCAAGTGGCTAAAGCGAGAAGTTTTGATTTTGATAAAGGTGACAAGCTTGCTTATTCAGAATATTTGACAAATTTATCAGAAAATAGAGAGTACAAACCCTATTTGGATAAAATATACAACTTAATGGCTGTGTATCATCAAAACACAAAGTCTGACTCCTTAGCAACCGTATATTATAATAAATCTATTAAAAAGGAAACGTCAGATAACTACTTACAATCCTTAAATTATAGAGCTTTAGGGGAATACCAGTTTGACGCTTCCAACTATAAAGCTGCAGGTGCTTATTATGATAGTACCATGACAAAGTTAAAGAAGAATACTAAGGAGTTTCGTTTTTTCAAAAAGAAAAAAGATAATCTGGAAGATGTTATTGCTTATGAAGATATGGCGAAGCGTAACGACAGTATTTTAAAAGTGCTTAGTTATACTGATGATGAAAGGATAACTTATTTTGAAAAGCACATTACAGGGTTAAAGGAAATAGAAGCTGCTAAAAAGGCAAAGGAAGCTGAGGCGTTATTAGCTAAAGGAAACACGATAGGTTTTTTACCTGGTTCTGGTGGAAAGCAGAATAATGGATCTACTTTTTATTTTTATAACCCAACAACTGTTGCTTACGGTAAAGATGAATTTAGAAAAATATGGGGTATTCGTGTTTTGGAAGATAATTGGCGTATCAAAAATAAGAACATCGTTATTAAGGATGATACTGTTGAGAAGGATGATACTGATCAATTAAAAGTGGAGAAAGAAAAGGATATATATACAACGGATTATTATATTTCTCAATTGCCTAATACTGAAAAGCAAAAAGACAGTGTGGTGACTAAAAGAAACTTTGCTTATTATCAACTAGGATTAATATACAAGCAGAAATTTAAAGAATATCCGTTAGCGAGTAGGCGATTAGAGAAATTATTAACATTTAATCCGAATGAACGACTAGCTTTACCAGCAAAATATCAGTTATATAAAATATATAAGGAGTTGGAGAGTAACAAGCAGCAAGCGGTAAAGCAGGATATTATTACTAATTATCCTGATTCTCGTTATGCGGAAATATTACGTAATCCTGAGGCTTCACTAACTTTTTCTGAAGGAAGCCCGAAAGTTGTTTATGAAAATTTATACAAGCAATTTGAAAATCAAGAGTACGAGTTAGTTGAAGAGCAACTAAACAAGTACATTATTCAATTTGATGGAGATGAAATGTTGCCTAAATACGAGTTGTTAAAAGCTGTAGTAGTAGGTAAAATAGAAGGGTTTGAAGCGTACAAGAAAGGAATTAATTATGTGGCGCTTAATTATCCAAATGCAGAGGAAGGAAAATCCGCTCAAACATTGGTGCAAAAATCAATCCCCGTAATGGCTAATTCTAAATTTGTTGAGAAATCAGAAGGAAGAAGCTTTAAATTGGTGTATGTTATTGATAGAGGAGCTCCCGAATTAAAAACAACTAAAGAAAATATCGAAAAAGCCTTAAAGGATACATATAGAGACTATTTAAAAGTGTCTGAAGATTTTTATAGCCGAGAACAAGCTTTTGTAGTTGTTCATGGTTTTATTACAGCTGAGGTTGCTTTAGGTTTCCATTCCTTTTTAGATGAAAATAAAAAGAAGTACAAACCAGGAAAAGTATTCGTTATACCATCGTCAGATAATTATAGAATAATACAAATACATAAAAAATTAGCTGAATTTCAGAATCCCCAAACAACAAAATAATTATGTTTTCAGAAAATAAGAAAAAAGGAAAATCTGCCACATCGTCAACTTCACAACAGAATAGAATTGTTCAAGGAACAAGAATTGTTGGTACGGTAGTTTCTGATGGAGGATTTAGGATAGATGGTGAAATTGAAGGAGATGTAAAAACAGAAGGTAAAGTAGTTATTGGGCCTACAGGAAAAATAAAAGGAACCTTAACTTGTGCCAACGCAGATATCGAAGGAGTGTTTAATGGGAAGTTAGTTGTTAAGGAAACACTTTCTTTAAAGAGCACCGCGACTATTGAAGGTGAAGTGCTAATTAATAAATTAGCAGTTGAGCCAGGAGCAACTTTTAATGCAACTTGTACCATGGGGTCTGGAGTAAAGACTTTAAATACTAATTCAATTGAAGAAAAAACCGCTTAATAAATATGTTCGGTTTACCGGAATTGCTTTTCAAATGGGAGGAACTATTTATTTAGGGAGTCTTCTTGGAAAGTGGTTAGATGGTCAGTTTCCAAATGAAAATGAGTTATATACTAAAATAGTTACGTTATTGGCTGTTTTTGTGGCAATGTATGCTATAATCAGTCAAGTGATAAAAATTACCAATCAAGATGATTAAAAGAATTCTTACCTATTTATCAATTGTAATCCTTGTTTTTATAGTAGTGTTTTTTATACACCAGAATGTGTTAGGAAGTAAACAATTAGTTTTGTCCTATTCCTTGTTAAATGTCTACCTATTTAATGCAATAGCCTCACTAGTCATTTATGGTTGTATTGAGTTGGTTGCTGAAAAGCTACCTAGTCAAGCAGGGTATGCTTTTTTAACTTGTGTGTTTTTAAAAATTGGTTTATTCATAGTCTTGTTTCAGTCCACAGTGTTTTCTGAAGTGAAATTAGAATTATTCCAGCGCTTATCATTAATGATCCCTTTTTTCTTGTTTATTATTATTGAAGCAGCTGGTGTAGCGAAATTATTAAACTCAAAAACATTCTAGTTTTTAGCCAAACTATTCTAAAAAATTGAAGAAATACTTTCAATAGGTATGCGTTTTATCGGTGGTTTAATTCTACAAGTTGTCTAGATCAACACAAGGCTATAAATCCCAAACCTACTGGTGGGAACAAACAAAATTAAAAAAGCGTTTGTAGTTTTGATTTATTGTGTACCTTTGCACCGAAATTTAGAGAGCATAAATTTTATATAGTATATAAGGTATGATGATG
>Ga0209395_1006000_pt1 | contig 13372 bp, 1 predicted proteins | sample GOMGulsemesocosm_3_FD_184635 | JGI IMG/M metagenome (GOLD analysis project Ga0209395, IMG submission 184635) | Methane-oxidizing microbial communities from mesocosms in the Gulf of Mexico - GOM9D Gulf of Mexico (SPAdes) (version 2) | ecosystem: Environmental > Aquatic > Marine > Cold seeps... | reverse complement strand
CCCCTCGCAATGATACTTAGTGAACTCGGCCAGGCCCGGAAGGGAGCAACCGCAGCTAAGGACTCATGTGCCGAGGTGTGGCTGGCTGGTTACCACCTTATCCCTGTAAAATTTGTTGATTGCATCATAAGTTGACATAATTGCACTATAACTCTTCAAATTTGCAGCATTAGCTTTCATAGACTAGCTTCTGTAGTAATAATACTACAAGTAGGAGTATTGCTATGTATCGTCGCAACTTGAGATGCTCAAGAGTTACGAACCTTTATAAGTTTGTCAGCCCTAAAATGAACACTGTTTTTACAGTGGAATCATCCCTTGAATTTGACACCTGTTTTCACCTTGAATAGTTTCCAAATATAATCCAATTTGAACCTCAACCGCTAGCCTATAAATATCAATTTTATGGGAAATCTCTGTATTATACTCCAGATTATTAAAATAATAGATACTGCTAACGTTGAAACTTTTATAGAGGTTAAGCCGTTATGCAAGATATCCTATGTCTATTAGATACAACTATATGAGTAACCGCCGCCATAAATTACATACCGCAGCCACAGCCTAGAGCAACGCAGGAGCAGTTGCCGGTTGGTCGCTTATCGCCTTGCCCTGCTGCGGGCCTCTTTACCCAACGAAAGTGGGTAGAAAGCTACTACGGCGTTATGATTCATCATCAGGTTCTTAGAGCCGCAGCGAAACCATGTATCTGCGATACAAGGAAGTTCGCGTGGCTGTGATGTGAGACAGTAGGGCAATGCAGCATATTGCCGAGAATAACCATTAATTACAAATCATACCTTGTACTAGCATCCTACCCAAGATCGATAACCTAAATTTTCAAGTAGCACGGGTATACCTAGCTATTAGGATTGAGAGCAACGCGGTTATCGTTAATTTTAACGAGAAAAAGTGGTCAATTAGTTATAAGGAACGGTATAAATATCAAGCGTCTGCTATAGGTAGGGATGCAGTTGCTAAAAATCTATCATGTACAGGTAATTTCGGAGGTTGGTAGGAATAACTATTAGAGTCGAGGTATTGGAGCAGCAAGGCTGCTGCTCCGGTGCTAACATTAATTAATGTATCGGCAATGTAAAACGTTAATTAGAACCGTCTAGCGATGCCTAGTGTAAGAGCGTGCGCATCGCGATCTATGCTTTTTAACTCGACACGGCTAAACCAACTATCATCCCAGTCATACTCAAGGCCCAGTCCAATATGAAGGCTAGTGCTATTGGCCTGTTGTACATCAAGCTGCTTGCTCGATGTCGCCAAGCGGCTGAGCCCTACGCTAGCATAAATACTAACTTGCGCCGACAAGGGGTAGTGTTTATTAACTTGTAGACCATAGGCACTATACTTAATTGATTGCGTGTCACCGACATTGTAATCACCAAGTGTCGTATAATAGACTTCTAGTGTAAGGTATTTGTCGACTAGCCATCCAGCGCTAAGTTGCATAGCAGCGGCCGTTTGACGGTCAAGTTCTATCTCACCTTTCATCGGACTTAACCAAGATTGACCTACACTGGCGCTGACATAGCCACCTATTTTTTGTTGGTTTTCACTGGTCGTTTCGGCTTGCACTACCCCCACACTTGTCACCATCAATAAGGTGGCAAGTAATGCTTTGGTACGCTTGCTGCGTAGCATTAAACAACTCAACAGCATAATAGCCCATAGCATCGATAAGCTACCAGCTCCCCGTGTGCTCGTTTTATAAACATCAGGTTCTTGGGCTTGAGGTGAGCTCACAGCAACAGGATCTTGAATCATGCCGTTGACCTGACCATCAGCATCATTTGGACCGCCGTCTGTGATTAATATAAGTAAACAGCTATTCCCTGCTACTAATCCTTCAACATAGTCGGTCTTGACATATGAACACAAACCGGTAGAGATAAACGGTGCAGAATAATATTGATCTCCGGTGGTAGTGTCAAAGTCAACCCAACCGTCAGTTGAATTAAATTTACGCAGTGTCGCTTGCTCCGAAATCGCGTTACTTAGCGGAATGAACACCGGTACAGTGGCGCCCGCATAAGGTAGATTGACCATTTCATAATCAAAGATATCGTCATGCTTATAATCGTCGTCTGTAAGCTGTAGTGCAGCAACTTGTCCGCCATAGCCATCGCCGTATAAAGCGATGTCTTGATCCGTGACTTCACTTCCATTGTGAGCACGTAAAATTGCGATGGCTCCTAAGCGAAGTTTCACGCCATTGTCTGTCCTCATTTTAAACAAGTCGTTCTCCTCAATTTTGGTAGGAATGAACTCTTCCTTACCGGTGTTACCATTGTCGTTATCGACGATATTAGCAACACCATCGTTATCATCGTCGAGTACCGTTGAATCAACCTTGGTATCGATTTTCACCAGATAGTTCGCTATAGAGGTCAATAGTTGTTGATTGATGGTGCGCGTCACCATGACTTCGATAGGATAAATTCCGTTGACTAAATCGACGACTATAGGCTGTTTAACATTTACGGCTGATACACTCATACCGACAGTCGTTAGTGATGAAAGATCCCATGCATACGTTATTTTACTCGATGCTAAGCCACCGAAGTAGGTGTCAAGTTGTAGTTGGTTCGCATCGATAGAATGCGATTCGATCCACAGTACTGGAATATCATTCTTTAACGGATTGGTGCCCACTTTTAGTTCATCGAGATCGGTAATCCCGTCATTATCACTATCAGACTGTGCTGTAATGTTGTCGGTTGATTCGTTACCCGTGAGGTAAAGCTCAACTGCATCGGCAATACCGTCTCCGTCGTGATCACTCATTCCTGTGATCGATAGGATTTCTTGTAGTTCTTTCACCGTGGACGCTTGGCGCGCCTCATAGGAATCCGAAAGGCCGTTGCGATTGAAATCGAGCAATTTGCTATCTTCACCATCATCTATCACAGGGGTTAGGAATGCTTCGATATAGTTTGCAACGCCATCGAGGTCTACGTCATTATCATCACGGCGCAAAGGATTGCCGCTAAGAGCCACTTCCAAGCTGTCACTGTAGCCGTCATTATCAAAATCGGCATAGCGTAATACTTGACCACTGGCGTCGACAAGGCCCAATGACGTGAGATAGGCATTCATAGCCTGCGACAGGGTGTTTTCTGATATGAAATCTCCATTGTTGGTCGGTTTGTTAGGGTCTAATGGATCACCGTTGAGTAAATTAATCTCCAGTACATCGGGCAATCCATCATTATCGCTATCGGTCCATAATGTACTATCAGGGTACTGTTTTGCACCCAGGTCATCGAGATAAACTTCAACGGTGTTAGTGACTCCATCATTGTCATCGTCTAGATGGCCATCTATTGTTGGAGAATGAACGTCGTTAACATTAGAGCCAATCTTAATCTCAGTGGCATCAGACAAACCGTCATTGTCACTGTCTTTTTTCAGCAAATCTTGAAACAATGTTTTCAATTGTTCGATGGTGCGTTCAAGTGGATTAGCAGTTAATATCGCTAAAAATTGCTCGAGTAATTCGTCATCGATAATATCGATTCCGATATTATCGAAGTCTTGTAACGTCGGTTTATCTGCGCTGCCTTTAGTGGTCGAGTATTTATTAATGATCTTAAGACTCGTTGTCGTATCGACAATGTCTTGTAATTTTTCCTTTGTCAGTGGCAATTCCTGTGGATCTATCTCACCTAAGATCTTGTTAACGTCATTGACATTGCCATCATCGACACCAGTGATACCAGCCTTTTTATAATCGTCTTGAACGATGGTAACCGTATCTTTATCTTTAGCCTTCTTGTTGATGATGCTCAAAGCTAGTGCTTCGCCATCGAGCACATCAGTGAGCGAAATAATGATGGTTGCGTTAACATTTAATTGACCATCGCTGGCGACTATTGTTAGCAAGTATTGTTCGATTGATTCATAGTCTAGCGCCGTGGTGTTGTTAACAGTGATCTGTCCCTGCTGATTGATCGCAAAGGCTTGTTGGCTGTTGCCCGAAGTGATGACATAAGTTAATGGATCGCTGTCAGGATCGATGGCTCCATGAGTTGACACAATGAACCCGTTTGCACTATTTTCTTCGATGCTGAACGCTCTATCATCATAAACCGGCGATTGATTTAGATTGCTAACAACAATAGTAACAGTGTGTGAACTCGTCAATTGGCCGTCGTTAACAAATATTTCTATGTCTTCAAATCGACCTGAGTCATTAAGGGACGGTGTGCCGCTTATCACGCCAGTGTCGGTATTTATTGACAACCAGTTGGGGAGATTATTAGCAAAGAAAGTCAGGTGCTGACTGTCAATGTCATTGGCGGTTGGCGACCACGAATATGCGGAAATTTCGGCACCAGTGACAGGCACGCCATCAATTGTTGGCGCGTCATTAACTGCATTGACCGTGATCGGCAACACTTTAGCCTCGAGTTGCTGCCCCTCAGCCGATAAAGTAACTGTTGCTGAGGTGATACCAAATCGATTAGCCACGCTTTGTAAGTTGAACACCGCTTGATCTTGACCGCTATTTACAACAAACGATGCAACAGGGGCGATAAGTGTGTCATCAGCAAAACTAACATCGATGGTTAAGCTGTCGTGACCGGCAAAATCAAGACTCGTTAAAGTAATTGCGTAGTCACTAAAGTCCTCGCTAAGAGTTAAACTTTGTTCGCTAAGCGTTGGGTAATCAAATATCGCTGGGATTGATACTTCAAACTCACGACTATCACTTAATCCATATTGATCAGTTGCTATAACTTGAATCGCTGCTGAACCAAATTGGTTGGCCACTGAGTCAACATTGATATAAAAATCACGATTACTATATTGCGAGAATGTTAGCTCAGCGCTCTCTGAAAGTTGAACATCAATGATGCCTGACTCACTATTAACTAGTGACAAGGTGACTGAGTCTTTATCCGCATCATCCATGGTGAATGGCAGTTCAAGTGAGTCAAAATCTTCTCGTTGGGTCAAATCTGCTAACGCACTAGAGATAATCACTGGTGCCACGTTTTGGTTAAGGACGGTGACATCTAATGCTTTAGTTGCCATGTTGTTATCGGCATCTATTGCGTTTACCACGATATGGTAGACATTATCAACATCACTGTCAGTCGGTGCTTCATAATCCTGTGGCGCTAACGTTACTTGACCTGTAAGGCTATCAATACTAAATATGCCTCGATCGTCTCCACTTAAGCTATAAATAACGACACCAATCGGGCTACCCTCAATGCGCGCACGTGGTGAGGTAAATTCAATATTTTCGTTAATAGAAGACGATAGCAAGTCTTGGATGCTAAAACTGCTGATTTCGATGATGTCGTCAACCGTTACTATGATAGTTGCGCTGTCGGTTAGTTCTCCATCACTGACGCTAATCGTCAGTTCGAAAGTACTATTTTTTTCAAAATCGAGCCTGTTTGGATCTTTAACGCTTAGTTGACCAGCATTATCAATCGTAAAAGTACCTTCATCATCGCCGTCTACAATAGCGTATGTAAATGAACTTAGCGCATCGGGATCACTAGCTTGAGCAAGACCGCCAACTTTAGCGCCCTTAGCACTGTTTTCATCGATATGATAACTCGCCCCATATAATATTGGTGGTTCGTTGATGTTGATAACTTCAATCGCAAAGTTAGGTAGTGCACTACTAAGCCCATCTTTATCTTGAACGCTAATTACAATATTAGCGCTGATGCCTACGTCGCTGTTAGTCGGCACACCACTTAACGTGCCGGTGGCGATATCGAAACTTGCCCACAGTGGCATGTTCTCAATAAAAAAGAGCTGGCTATCGATCGTATCAGGATCGGAAGTTATTGGTGTAAAGCGATAGGTAGCATCCTGAAGAACGGAAGTTGATGGTGTTCCACTCATCACAGGCGATTCATTAATATCGACGATATCGATGACAATAACTGCTGTATCGCTTAACTCTGAGGGATCGGTTGCCTCTACCACTAAGGTAAACATTTCACGTTGCTCAAAATCCAGTGCACTAACGTTGTTGACTTTAAGCACACCTTGCGCGTCGATGCTAAACGCATTGTCGCTGTTTCCGCTGATGATTTGATAACTTAGTGGATCATTATCTATATCTTGTGCGGTGTGTGTAGCGACTATCGTACCGTGAACCGAATTTTCATTAAGGGTTAAACGTAAATCCTCGTATTCTGGCAATTGATTATCATTACCGATGGCAAGGCTTACGGTATGAGAGGTGGTTAACGATCCATCACTAACGCTAATTATAATGCCCGTGCTCACTCCTGCATCAACTAGGCCTGGCATACCGGATATTTCACCGGTGATCACATCTATGCTCGCCCAGTGCGGTAGGTTGTGCGCTGTAAAACTTAAACGTTGATTATCGGTATCTATATCGTCGAAGGCCGGCGTCCAATAATAAGCTTGATTTTCTAGCCCTTTCGTAGGTTGACCGCTCAGGGTTGGTGCATCATTCACCGGTACGACATTAATATCAATGACCTTAGTTACAGGTGATTGTTCTGTTGCAGTCACGGTAATTGTGGCCGTTGTTGAACCATGGCTATTTAGCAACGCTGTGAGCGTAATATTAGCCTCTGATTCACTGCTTGGAACGGTAAATTCAACCACCGGCGCTACAATATCTGGTGTGCCAAAGACAACTGACACTGAAATTGAATCTTGGCCAGAAAAATCAATATTCTTAAGTTTGATATTAAAATCAGCAAAGTCTTCGTTAAGCGTAATTAAATCTTCATCAATAGTTGGGAAGTCTAATGTCGCTGGAATCGTTACCTGGATATCATTAACGGCCGTTAAGCCATATAGGTCCGTCACGATTAATTGGATATTCGCCGAACCAAACTGATGTGGTAACGATGCTAATGTCACATCGAAGCTAACATCGTCATATTGTGAAAACGTTAATTCGGTGCTCGGTGGTAGTGACACATCAACCAGCAATGGCGAACTATTTATCAGCGACAGGGTTAACTTATCCTGATCGGCATCACCGACGCTAAAGGGGAGGGTAAATGTGGAAAAGCCTTCGTTTAACAACTGCTTATCGAACGCCGTAGACGTGAATGATGGAGCAATATTTTGATTGCGAACATTAATAGCAATAGGCTTGCTCGCGCTATTACCATCACTATCGATGGCCGTTAATGTAATTTCATACACGTTATTTAAATCTGCATCTTTTGGTGTCTCAAAATCCTGTGCGATTAAGGTCAGTTGACCGGTAAAGTAATCGACGGTAAATAGCGCGGCATCACTGCCTGATAACGAATAAGCGACAGTTCCAATTGGCGTTCCACTAAAGCTAACCGGCGGTGAATTAAACAACACATTTTCTTCGACGAAAGTTGATATAACGGACGTAATACTAAAGTTAGATGATTCAACAATATCGCCAATAATAATTGTGACTATGGTGCTTGCGATAAGCTCGCCATCACTGACCTCGACTAACAACGGAAAGCTCGGTGTTGCTTCATAATCAATCAGTTCCGGTTTTTTAACGCTGATCTGGCCATCATTATCGATGGTAAATGCTAGCGCCTCATTACCACTGACAAAACGGAAGGTTAGGGTAGTATTGGCATCGATGTCGCTCGCCGTTAACGGTGTGCCGACGGCGCTACCTAGCACGGCGTTCTCGTCGAGTGAGATGTTTGTGCTGCTGATAGTCGGTGCCTGATTAACGTTAATAACCGTGAGGTTAAAGGCGGCTAATGAGGTAGTGATATTGGCATTGTCTGTTACCGATATAATGATCGCGTTGGTCTGACCTACATCGCTGTTAATCGGCGTGCCGCTTAGTTCACCCGTTAGGGGGTTAAATGTTGCCCAGGTGGGCTTGTTGGTAATGTTAAAGGTGATTGAATCGCCAGTATCGGGATCGCTAGCCTGAGGTTCGAAGCGATAAATAGCGTCTTCTAATACGGTGATGGCTGGCGCGCCGCTAATCACTGGTGCTTGATTAACATTGGTGACAGTGATGGTAAAGCCGCTAATTGCATCCGATAAACTGGCTCTATCTTGAACACTAATAACGATGGTTTCGCTGGTGCCCACATCATCATTGCTCGGGACACCAGATAACGTACCTGTGGTGGTATCAAAGTCTGTCCAGCTCGGTTGTCCGGTGATGGTAAACTGCTGAACATCACCAATATCGGGATCGACAACACCCGGTGTATAGGAATAGGTGTTGCCTTCGGCGACCGTGATTTGTGGTAGGTTACTGATGATTGGTGCTTCGTTAATATTCGTCAGGTTGATGATAATTTGAGCGCTGTCATTAGCGCCGTCGGCATCGGCCACGTTAACCGTCAACGTGTAGACGGCCAAGGTTTCATAGTCAAGTGCACCGCTACTGATAACACTAATGATGCCGTTATTATCGATGGCAAAGATATTATCGGTGTTACCGGCAGTGATGGTATAGGTTAGCGGTTCGTCGTCTAAGTCAATGGCTGCATGAGTCAGAATGACGCTAACGGCGTTGGTGTTTTCGTCCAACTCAATCGTTATATCATCATAGACTGGTATCTGGTTAACATTACCGATGGCTATATTATAAGTGTAAGTGGTGACTAACTGGCCATCGCTGATGGATACTTTGATCCCGCTCGTGTTGCCTGCATCATAAATACTTGGTGTACCACTAATCTCACCAGTGGCGACATCTATGGTGGCCCATGACGGTAAATTAACGGCGCTAAAGGTTAAGCTGCTGTTGTCATTATCGACATCATTACTCACTGGGAACCACGAATAGGCAACGGCTTCAGTACCATGGGCGGGGATATTGTTAATGGTTGGTGCGTCATTAATCGGCATCACAGTAATATTAATTGTTTTGCTGATGCTAGAGTTGTCCGGTGCGGTGATGGTGATAGTCGCCGCAGTGGTCCCCGTTGCATTAAGATCTGACTTTAATAGAATTACCGCCTCTGATTCGGTGCTTAGTACGGTGAAATCACCGGCAGTGCTAATGATTGAGTTATCGGCAAAAGCGAGACTAACGACCACTGAGCCTTGATTTGCAAAATCGAAATCCTGTAACACTACACGGTAATCGGAGAAATCCTCATTAAGCTTAATCTCGGTGTTATCGATGGTTGGGAAATCGAGTACCGCGTCGATAGCCACTTCGATATTTTGGACATCGTTTAGACCATAGATATCGGTTGTGAACAATTGCAGGTTAACCGAACCAAAGGTATCGGTTTTCGAATCAATCACCAGCTGAAATGGCGTGCCATCGTATTGCGCAAACGACTGTGATGTTAGTGGTGTCACGGATGCATCAAGCAAGGTCACATCGCTATTAATAAGCGATAAGGTCAGATTGTCATGATCTAAATCGGCGATGGTGAATGGCAGCGTGATGGTGCCAAAATCTTCAGCAGGGTTTTGATTAACCAAGGCGGTGTTATCAATTGATGGCGCGAGGTTAAAATTGCGTACAGTGATGGCGACTGACTTCATCGCGGTGTTGTTATCGGCGTCGGTAACAGTTAATAGAACATCATAAATATTATTGCTGCCAGCGTCCACGGGCGCTTCAAAATCTTTGGCGCTTAAGCTGAGTTGTCCAGTTAATGAATCAACGGTAAATAATGCGGCATCGATTCCCGATATGGCATAACTTACATCGCCTATCGGATTACCATTTAAGGTGGCGGCAGGTGATAAAAATACCTGATCTTCGATGACTGAGGTAGATATAACCGATTCAATAGAAAAGCTGGCTAACTCGGTAATATCGTTAATGTTGACGATTACTGTCGCGATGTCCGTTAATAGGCCATCACTGACTTCAACTATCAGTGAGAAGCTGGTGAACTGCTCAAAGTCAATTTTAGCGGCATCAGCGACTGTTATCTGACCGTCATTATCGATGGTAAATGCTAGCGCCTCATTACCACTGACAAAACGGAAGGTTAGGGCAGTATTGGCATCGATGTCGCTCGCCGTTAACGGTGTGCCGACGGCGCTACCTAGCACGGCGTTCTCGTCGAGTGAGATGTTTGTGCTGCTGATAGTCGGTGCTTGATTAACGTTAATAACCGTGAGGTTAAAGGCGGCTAAAGACGTCGTTACCTCAGCATCGCTGACAGAAATAGTGATATTGTTAGATATTCCCACATCGTCATTTGTCGGGGTACCTGATAATTTTCCGGTGGTTGGATCAATAGATAACCAATTTGGCGCGCCAGTAAGACTTAACGTTAACACATCCACTACGTCTACATCATCAAATGTAGGAGTAAAGCTGTAGGTGTTACCTTCATTGACGGAGGTTGGCGGTGTCCCTGATATAGTGGGGGCGTCATTGGTATTGAACACGGTAATGTCAAATGCCGCCAGTTTATCGGTCAAGCCTGAACTGTCGGTAACTGTAATTTCGATATCGCTAGTGGTTGCAACATCACTGTTGGTTGGGCTACCTGATAATTTTCCTGATGTCGTGTCAAACGTCGCCCACGTCGGTTTATTTATAATACTGAAAATGTTGGTATCACCAACATCATATTCGATAACATCGGGGATGAATACGTAAAGACTGTCTTCCCCAATAGTCGTTAACGCCAGACCGTCAATGATCGGGGCATCGTCGACTGGGGTAATATTGATCGTTAATTTGTGAGGTGTGGTTTGCCAGTGTTCAATGGCCGTGCCATCGCCAACAAAAAAACTAACGACTGTACTTGTATCACTCAAGTGTTCGGTGGGTGCATAAGTTAAGGTGGGTAATTCGCTAACATTTATGATGTCGTTATTAGCAACGTTTATACCGTTTAGTTTCAACTGAGCACCAGAGGTAATGCCAAGAAACTTAATGTTATGCAAACGACTTAATAAGTCAACATCTTCGAATGGGAAGTTGGCTAGCGAAAATACATGGGTTGTATCTTCTGCCATGCTAATTGTTAAATCCGATGAGGTTGGTTCAGTGTTGACGATGGCAATAGTAATATAACCATCCGCTGGGGCGGTGATGTCATATTGTCCCGTGGTGCTTTGACCTAAGTTGACACTGCCACTGGTAAAATCACCGTCGGCATCCCACAGCAGCGCAAACGGCTGAGTCGATGCATAACCTGGTACGCTATTAGGTAAATTGTCGAATTTGAGATGAAGATCTGCACTGAAATTGGTATTTTTTATTTTCCATACCCGATCAATGCGGATCGGGTATTGAGCAATTGCTATCCCATCTGTTTGTACTTGTGTGCTGGACAGATCATTTGAACCAAAGACAATAAATTGATTGTTATCGATGCTATCAAGATGAGATGAGTTTTCCTGAAAAAAATCAGTATCTGTTGAAACGGTTAAGCTAGCGCCCACTTCCTGCGAACGTGAAATACGCTGGTCTAAACTTGTTTCATTATCTTTACCTAGGCCAACAATGTGGTGCCAATAATTGGCGTCATCCCACAGTACGTCTCCATCGCCTGAGGTGAATTGGTTCATTTGAGATGATAACGTTAAGCCATATTTTAGACCTAAGTATGAGTTGATCGCTTGTTTCTTTGTGTCACTAACCGCCTCATTAAAGACTAACACTTCTTGATACCGACCTTTAAAGGCTCGCTTTTCGGCGATGAACCAGCCATCTACAGTTTGTCGGCCAATCGAAAATGGCATTGCTCTGTTAAAGACGGTGTTATAGGTACTGCCGGTTCTTACGGTTGGACTAGTGATCTCGGTTACGATCGAGGGCTGACTACCCACCATCACACTATCAACAGATATCGATAGAGTATCGTTTGAGGTGTGCTCAACTGTCGTTAGGGTGCTTTTTTGGTCCGAAATCGGCAGTGCTACCTGGAGCGGAGAATTTATCATGTGCGTGCGAATGCCCTCATTGTTTAGCCATATCCCATACCCTCTCAATGGCTGTTTTCCTGCATCGATTAATGGGTGTCTGATACTGAAGCCTGAGTCTATGGGCGTTGCGATTGTGAACATCGTCATATTACCGCTGTTACTCAGCACATAGTTTGAGCCAAGGTGCAACCCCATTGAATAAGCATTACCCGGCTCGCCGTCAGAATCAATGGCTGGATGGAAGTTATACGAATTACTAATGAACGTTGGCTGTTTGTCTGACGCACTGCCGTTATGTAATGAGTTTTCTTTCGCATCAAACTGATAGGGCGTTGCATCTTGCCATACCATAACTTCATCACCTTGGCTCGCCGCTTGCGTTCCATTATCGGAATAGACGTTTTCGCTGGTCTTTAGCCAGACCTGAAGATCGCCTTTTATCGCAACTGAAAATGGGTTTGACGACACGCTGTCGCCGAAGTTGTTGGTTATCGTAATTATAATGTTGGTCGCAGTCGTTAACTTATCTGATGGCGCAACACCAGAAAGCTCACCTGTTGCCGTGTTAAAAGAAAGCCAGCTTGGCTTATTCGCTATCTTAAAGCTCACCGTGGTGCCATTTTGATGCGAAACTGTTGGTGTGTATTGAAAATTGTCGCCTGCGTTGAGCAACACATCATTGATGGGGGATATTTGGACAAAAGCGGCGTTAGCATAAACGCTATAAAATGTGAGGGATAAGGTTAAGGTTATTAGTGACGTTAGTCGCTTAATATGGCGATTAACGTTGACTATACGCAACATTATTGCAGTCGATAAATTACATAAATATTTTTTATTCATTATAGCATCCATGCTTGTATATTTTAATTGGTATCCAATCACATTATAGCGCACAGAGACAATAAGTATACAATTAATGAAATATGCTTATTTTATACTCCTTCCTACTACTTAATTGTTTTGTCTTGGAGTGTTAAAGGAAAATTAATGAGAGCAAGGCGTTGTCGTTCTACCTCTAAAATAAATAACGTAGCTGCCATACGATTTAACCATGAAAAATGACCATCTACTTAATGGAATTGGCTATGTCTTAGTTAATTGATGCTGCTCATCTAGTGAGGGTGAATATTTGATGTGCTCATTAGGTTAATGCTGCCAATCAATTTATAGCTTGCACACCAGTTACTTTTCTTTATGAAATACATCCGTGTATTTCACCCTGCGGGCCAGCCTTTGGCTGTTCAAATTGGTTCCAGACCAATTAGTGCTTCGCCAGTAAAATGTCTGGAACATTTTAGAACAGCTTTAGCTGATCGCACAGCGATAAACCTCAGGACGAGGTTTACAAATAAAATGTAACCAAAAGAAAGGCGACCCGATGTTTAGTTGCTGATCTTCATATAGATATATGTCTTAACGGAGCCGATTTTGATGCGCGTCTCGGCTTTGGCCTCCTCGGCAATATGCTCCCTGCACTGCCCTAATATGTCCATCCATGGACAAATGCGTCGCTCTAACTACGCCCTCC
>Ga0209395_1005998_pt1 | contig 13377 bp, 11 predicted proteins | sample GOMGulsemesocosm_3_FD_184635 | JGI IMG/M metagenome (GOLD analysis project Ga0209395, IMG submission 184635) | Methane-oxidizing microbial communities from mesocosms in the Gulf of Mexico - GOM9D Gulf of Mexico (SPAdes) (version 2) | ecosystem: Environmental > Aquatic > Marine > Cold seeps... | reverse complement strand
AACAGCACTCCGGCAGACCAAATCCTTGGTACAACGGACGCCAAAAAACTGCGGTCCTCAATGACCCTGTTTGCCGCAGTCCCTGGCGCCGCATCCGAATTCGTGCAGGTTCTAGAAGCGTTTTATGACGGTGAATTTTGCCCACTTACGGTTAAAATTCTTGCCGGAACGTAACCGCTTGGTTTCCCCTTGGTCAGATTTGCACACCCCCACCTTCCCGACGTAACGCTAGCGTCAGATAGGGAGGGAATGATGACACTTCACGAAATCGCAGACCGTATCCAAACACGGCTCAACGGCACCAGTTTTGACGGATCACTAAAATTTGATTGCGGCGATGCCGGTGTCATCGTATTGGCCGATAATCAGGCCAGCACCACGGATCAAGACACCGACTGCACCCTCCGCCTATCGCAAGATAATCTGGTTAAGCTGCTGACCGGAAAACTGAACCCGATGACCGGAGTAATGACGGGAAAACTGAAAATTTCAGGCAACATGTCCGTCGCAATGAAACTGGCCCAGCTGCTAGGCTGAGCCAACTTCATCTTTTCAAAAATCCTCTGCGATGAATGCACCGCAGGTTCAGAGGGGCAAAGCCCCTCCTACCATCACAACCTCATAGCTTTCATCTGCTCGTAATACGGCATCGCTGCATCCAGGACGCCTTGCAGGTGACCCGGCACCGATGGCAGATCTCCTTCCGGTCCGGCAAACCCATCTGAAGTCCACACCGAACCGTACCAGTGCGGGGCCCAGGCGCCATCGTCCCGGTGCCCGCCCTTAGGCCAATTCAACATTTGTGGTGAAAATGGCATGTCGATGGCATCACACAGACCCTCCAACATCGCTGCTGGATCGGCGCGAATGTCATGGCTATCCACCACGATTGGCTTTCCTCCCCACTCGTTCACTTCATTGCACAGCTCACTCTGCTGCCAGAACCCAATGTCGTCCAATGTCGGGTTTTCACGTTTCGCGGCATAGGATGCAATCACCCGCGCCGGATGGCGGATCAGAAACACGTTCTGAAACTCACGCATCCAGTCACGTGGCACACCGGGGATCATATGTTGGGTCATATGTTTTTGATAAAAATAGGGCTTGGCCCCTGGGATGGAGCCAATGACCTGAGCTGCGACCAGAATTGGATCCTGCGACTGACTATCCAATATCTCTTGCCGCATCGGATGATCCAAACCCGTTTTCGCCAGATAAGCCGCATAAAACGGCTCGTCCACCACTGCACAATCAGCGCGGTTGCCGAAGGCATACATCATCGCTGTCGACAAATTGCGCGGCCCTGACCACATGGCGATCCGCATCATGCTGCCTCCTGCTCGATCAGTGCTTTATAAAGGCCACGGATTTTTTTGGTAACGGGCCCCATTTCACCCGCCCCAATCTGCCGGCCGTCGATTTCACTGACCGGAGTCTGAGCCCCAAAAGTTCCTGTCAAAAACGCCTCGTCCGCGCCATAGGTGTCTACCAGAGAATAATTGCGCTCATACACCGGAATGTCGTTGGCTCGGCACAGATCTATGACCTTTTGTCGGGTGATGCCGTTCATGCAGTAGTCCCCAGTCGAGGTCCAAACCGCACCCTTGCGCACAATGAAAAAGTTGCAGGCGTTGGTGGTGTTCACAAACCCATTCACATCCAACATCAACCCTTCATCCGCGCCGGCCTTTTCAGCCGCAATACAGGCCAGAATGCAATTCAGTTTAGAATGAGAGTTCAGTTTTGGATCCTGCGTCATCGGCAATCCACGCAGATGCGGTACAGTGGCCAGTCGGATTGGCCGTGGCAGTTTTGGTGTTGAATGTTCCATGATGATCACAAAGGTCGGCCCCTGTTGCGACAGTGACGGATGTTGGAAGGGTCGGGTTTTTACACCACGTGTGACCATAAGCCGTGCATGCGCATCAGTGGTCATGCCATTGGCCTGCTGGGTTGCCATCAGGGCACCGATCACTCCGGCGCGGTCTAATCCGATATCCAGATCAATGGCCTTAGCGGCCTCAAACAAGCGATCAATATGTTCATCCAAAAAGGCCCAATTCCCATTATACAAGCGCAAACCTTCCCAAATGCCGTCACCCAGCATGAAACCACTGTCGTAGACTGACACTGTCGCCTGTGCTTTGGGTACAATGCGTCCATTTACATAGATAAGAATCGATTCATTGCGCTGATCATCTTCGGCCTGGTGGGTGCTCATTTTTTCGGTCATCTGATCCTCCTGTGGCGCGACGCTAGGAGGGTTGCACTTGCATTCCAAGCGGTAAAATTCGCTCACCAGTCTGTGACATATCATGTCAGCCTATTGAGCGTGCTTTGCGCCCCCGTCAGGGTGAGACAAAGGGAGGCAATAATGCGTATATCTGACAATTTGAGGCCCTTGGCCTTGACTGGGCTAATGCTTCTGGTGGCGCTACTGCGCAGCCATGAGGCACAGGCGCAATCGCCAGAAGTTCTGGTCGTGGCCGGCGGTTGTTTCTGGTGCGTCGAAAGCGATTTTGAATCGGTGCCCGGCGTGACCGAAGCCGTCTCTGGCTATATCGGTGGCACTAGCGATAACCCGACCTACAAACAGGTCAGCAAAGGCGGCACTGGTCATTACGAGGCGGTGCAAATCTTCTTTGATCCGGCGCAGGTCAGCCGTGAAACCCTGTTGGGGCAGTTTTTTCGATCCATTGATCCGACGGATGCCGGGGGTCAGTTCTGCGATCGTGGCGACAGTTATCGCTCAGCCATTTTCGTCTCTAACTCAGGGGAAAAGGCTCTGGTTGATCAAGTCAAAGCGCAGGCTCAAGCAGATCTAGGACAGGCAATCGTAACCCCGATATTGCAGGCGACACCATTTTATCCAGCCGAAGCCTATCACCAAGATTACTATAAGGGCAGCAATCTGGTGTTTACCCGATTTGGCCCCAAGCGCCAATCTGAGGCGTATAAGCGCTATCGCCAGGCCTGCGGTCGTGATGCGCGAGTGGCGCAGTTGTGGGGGGGCGCGGCACCGTTTGCCGATCAGCACTGAGGACGCAAAGGGGGCCAGCCCCCTTTGCGTCCTCCGCCTTTTTGGCCAAGCCTATCTATCCGATGTCGCAGGCAGCCAGCACTGCCATGTTGAGGATGTCGTTGGCGGTAGCGGTGGTTGAACAGATCTGGATCGGCTTATCGACACCGCTGAGGATCGGGCCAACGACTGTAGCGCCCCCCATCTCTTGCATCAGTTTGACCGAGATCGAGGCCGAGTGACGGGCGGGTACAATCAGAATATTAGCCGGGCCAGTCAGACGCGAGAACGGGTAGGCCTCTTGGGCGGCGATGTTCAGGGCCACGTCGACAGTCATTTCGCCTTCGTATTCAAAACTCACGCCGCGCCGGTCCAACACTTCGGGTGCCAAGTGCATTTTCTCGGCACGCTCAGACACCGGGTAGCCAAAGGTCGAAAAGCTGACAAAGGCCACGCGCGGGTCGAGCCCCATGTGACGGGCCACCCCGGCGGCGCGCTCGGCAATATTGGCCAGGTCGTTTTCGTCCGGCCACTCATGCACAAGTGTATCGCCGATCAGCACAATCCGGCCCTTGTGCAGCAGGGCCGTCACGCCGGCAGCGCCATGCGCCGCATCGGCGTCGAACACGTGATTGACCCGATCCAGCACATGCGCGGATTTTCGGGTGGCACCAGTGACAAGGCCATCACCATGGCCATGCGCCAACATCAGCGCTGAAAATACATGCCGGTCGCGCGCCGCCAGGCGGTGCACATCTTTGAGGTCAAAGCCTTTGCGCTGCAGGCGGGAGTAGAGGAAATCCTTGTAGGTTTCCAAATACGGCGTGTTGGCAGCGTTGACCACTTCCAGCTCGCTCACTGCGTCGGCCAGGCCGGCCTCTTCCAGTTTTTGTTTCACATCTTCAGCGCGGCCAACCACCAAAGATTTGCCAAAGCCCGAGCGTTGATAAGTCACCGCGGCTCGCAGAACCCGTGGGTCGTCGCCTTCGGCGAAAATCATCTGACTTTGCGCTGTCCGGGCACGGGCATTCAAACCGCGCAGGATCGATGCAGTTGGGTCCATCCGGCTCTTCAGGCTCAGCTCATACGACTCGATGTCGATGATTGGGCGACGCGCCACCCCGGTGTCCATCCCAGCCTTGGCCACAGCAACTGGTATTCTGTGGATCAGACGCGGGTCAAATGGAGTTGGGATGATGTAGTCGCGACCAAAACTCAGGGTTTTACCATAGGCCAGCGCAACTTCGTCAGGGACATCTTCACGCGCCAATGCCGCCAAAGCATGGGCACAGGCGATTTTCATCTCGTCATTGATGGCGCGTGCATGGATATCGAGCGCACCGCGGAACAAGTAAGGGAAACCCAGCACGTTGTTGACCTGGTTGGGATAATCCGAGCGGCCAGTGGCAACAATAGCGTCCTCGCGGACCTCATGAGCTTCTTCTGGGGTGATCTCTGGATCTGGGTTGGCCATCGCAAAAATCACCGGGTTCGGCGCCATCGAAATTACCATATCTTGGGTCACTGCGCCTTTGGCTGAAACACCAAGGAAAACGTCGGCACCATTCATGGCCTCTTCCAACGTACGCAACTCGGTTGGAACCGCATGTGCCGATTTCCACTGGTTCATGCCAGCTGAACGACCCTGATAGATCACACCCTTGGTGTCACAAATAATGCAATTTTCGTGACGAGCGCCCATCGACTTCAACAGCTCGATACAGGCAATGCCCGCCGCACCTGCACCGTTGAGAACGATTTTAACGTCTTCAATTTTCTTGCCTGAGATATGCAGAGCGTTGATCAAGCCGGCGGCGCAGATCACCGCAGTGCCGTGTTGATCATCGTGGAACACCGGAATGTCCATGATTTCCTTCAGGCGTTGTTCGATGATGAAACACTCGGGCGCCTTGATGTCCTCGAGGTTGATACCGCCAAATGTCGGCTCCATCAGCTTGACCGCATTGATAAAGGCCTCGGCGTCTTCGGTGTCCAACTCGATATCAATCGAGTTCACGTCCGCGAAGCGTTTGAACAGAACCGCCTTGCCCTCCATTACCGGTTTGGACCCCAGCGCGCCCAGATTACCTAGACCCAGCACCGCTGTGCCGTTGGAAATCACCGCCACCAGATTGCCCTTGTTGGTATAATCATAGGCAAGGGCCGGGTCTTTCGCGATCGCTTCGCAGGGCACTGCAACACCGGGCGAATAGGCCAGCGACAAATCGCGTTGGGTGGTCATCGGCACTGTGGCCGCGATCTCAAACTTTCCGGGTGTGGGTTCTAAGTGAAAGGCCAGGGCCTCTGCATCGGTGATCTTAGCTTTGGGCATGGGCTGGGTGCTTCCTCTGACTGTCGAAAACAGTCATATCCCAGCCTTTCGCACCTCTCAATGCAACTGAGTCACATTTTCCAAAGAGCTGCTTCAAAATAATTCAACTAAAAACCCAAGTCTTTCGCCAGATTTTCGCCACAATTAGACCACCTCAGCACTGTATTTATTGACCAGAACTTAACGCAGTCCCAAACGCCGTTAACAGTTTGGGTCGCCAACTCATATGCCAAGAGCTTGCGCCAGAATGGCCCAAATGCGTTTCACTTCGTGAAATGCACCTAGCCTCCGCATTGTTTCTCAAAATAAGGGCAACCATTTATGACAAGTATCAATACCAATTCCGGTGCGATGGTCGCGCTGCAAATGCTTGGGGGTACCATCCAGCAAAAAGAGGATGTCCAAGACGATATCTCTACCGGAAAAGAGGTGAATACCGCAAAAGACGCCGCCGCCCTGTGGGCGATTTCGCAAGTGATGGACACGGATGTAGCTGGGTTCGCTGCCGTGTCCGGGTCACTATCATTGGGCGAAGCAACCGCATCAGTGGCCGCCGTTGGCGCGGAACGCCTGACCGAAGTTCTGACAGAAATGAAAGAGCTTACGATATTGGCCAGCAGCGGATCTGTTGACTACAGCAAAATTGAAACCCAGATGGCGCATAAGACGGAACAGCTGAACTCGATCATTTCCTCGACTCAGTTTAACGGGGTGAACCTGCTTAAGACAGATATCGACGGCACCGGCAGTTCGGCGCTTACGGTTGCGTCATCGCTTGATCGACAAGGATCGGGCGCGCCTGCTCTTTCTACTATTTCGGTCGATAGTGTGGATTTTGAGGGGAGCGCCAGTTTCGACATCAACAATCGAACCACAATAACCGACAAAGCCAGTGCACAGGTCGCGCTGAGCGAAATCGAAGGCTTTCTGAACTTTGCAATCGAAGGCGCAGCGGCGCTTGGGGCCAGTGCCAGTCAAATGTCAGAGCAAAACGATTTTGTCGGAAAACTGGAGGACAGCATGAAAATGGGCATCAGCGCCATGATAGATACAAACATGGAGGAAGCCTCTGCTCGTTTTGCCGCGCTCAACGTTCAGCAGCAGCTTGGGGGTCTATCGCTCTCCATCGCAAACGCCGCGCCCAACAGTTTGCTCACCCTCGTCTAATGCAAAATTCGGGCCGGGGCATATCTCGGTCCGACCACATTCTGGTTTTCCTCCGCAGGCCCCCATTGTACACCTCGTGCAACACATACCGGGGGAAGGTGAATGGCCGTAACGCCAATGATGGCGCAATATCTCGAAATCAAAGCTCAGTACCCAGACGCGTTGTTATTCTATCGCATGGGCGACTTTTACGAGATGTTCTTTGACGATGCCGTGAATGCGTCCGAAGCGCTGGACATCGCACTGACCAAACGTGGCAAGCACAACGGCGATGATATCCCGATGTGCGGGGTGCCGTTTCACGCCGCCGAGGGCTATTTGCTGACGCTGATCCGCAAGGGTTTTCGCGTGGCGGTGGGCGAACAGATGGAAACCCCCGCCGAGGCTAAAAAGCGCGGTGGCAAGTCGATCGTGAAACGCGACGTGGTACGGCTGGTCACGCCCGGCACCCTGACCGAGGATTCCCTGCTCGAGGCCCGTCGGCACAATTTCCTGGTCTCATATTCCGAAATGCGCGACCAGGCGGCGCTGGCTTGGGCCGATATTTCCACCGGCGCGTTTCACGTGATGCCCGTGGCGCGGGTGCGACTATCGCCAGAATTGGCGCGACTGGGCCCGTCCGAACTGATTGTCGCCGACGGCCCGGCCTATGATCATGTACGGCCTTTGGCTGACGAGTACAAAATCCCCCTGACTCCGCTGGGCAAGGCCAGCTTTGACAGCACCGCCGCCGAAAAACGGATCTGCGCTCTGTTCAAGGTCAGTGCGCTGGATGGGTTTGGAACATTCTCCCGTGCCGAGGTTTCGGCGATGGGCGCGTTGATCGACTATCTCGAGATCACCCAAAAGGGCAAACTGCCGCTGCTGCAAGTGCCCGAACAAGAATCTGAGGACCGGGTGATGCAGATCGACGCCGCCACCCGGCGCAATCTGGAGTTGACTAGGTCGCTGTCCGGTGGTCGGCCCGGGTCGCTTCTGGCTGTGGTGGATCGCACCGTCACGCCCGGTGGGGGACGGTTGCTAGAACAACGCCTGTCTAGCCCGTCGCGTAGTCTTGAAGTAATCCACGCCCGTTTGGCAGCGCTGGATTTTGCAGTTGATCAAAGCCCTTTGTCTGATCAACTGCGCGACGCACTGCGCCAAACCCCGGACCTGGACCGGGCGCTATCACGATTAGCGCTCGACCGCGGCGGACCGCGTGACTTAACTGCAATCCGCAATGGCTTGACCCAGGCCGAGTCCATTGCGGCCCTCCGCCAGGGAATGGACCTGCCCGACCTAACTGCCAGTGCCATCAGCAACCTGCAGGGGTTTGACGATCTGCTGGAACTGTTGGAAGCGGCTCTGGTGGCGGAACCACCGCTGTTGGCCCGCGATGGCGGGTTTATCGCCACCGGCTACAATGATGAACTGGATCAGGCCCGCACCCTGCGCGACGAGGGCCGGTCGGTCATTGCCGCAATGCAAAAGCAATATGCCGAACACACCGGCATCTCCACGCTGAAGATCAAACATAACAACGTGCTGGGCTACTTCATCGAAACCACAGCCGCACATGCCAGCAAAATGCTGTCTCCGCCGCTGTCCGAAAGCTATATCCACCGCCAAACCACCGCCAATCAAGTGCGGTTCACTACGGTTGAGCTAAGCGAAATTGAAACCAAGATTTTGAACGCCGGCAACCAAGCGTTAGAAATCGAAAAGCGTCTCTATTCCGAGCTTTCCGGCTCTATTCTGAACCATTCCGCCCGCCTCAGTGGGGCTGCGCGCGGAATGGCTGAACTGGATGTATTGAGTAGTTTGGCTGACTTGGCCAGAGGTGAAAACTGGAATCGCCCGAAAGTCGACTCCAGTCGCGCCTTTGAAATCTCTGGCGGTCGTCATCCGGTGGTGGAACAAGCATTGCGTCAACAGGGTGGCAATGCCTTTATCGCCAACGACTGTGATCTCACCGCCAGCAACGGTGCTGCGGTCTGGCTGCTCACCGGGCCCAACATGGCTGGTAAATCGACCTTTCTACGGCAAAACGCACTGATTGCTTTGCTGGCCCAGATTGGCAGTTATGTGCCCGCCGACAGTGCCCATATCGGATTGGTCAGTCAGTTGTTCAGCCGCGTTGGTGCCTCGGATGATCTGGCCCGTGGGCGATCAACATTCATGGTGGAAATGGTCGAAACCGCCGCCATTCTGAACCAAGCTGACGACCGCGCACTGGTGATCCTGGATGAAATTGGCCGTGGCACAGCCACCTATGACGGGTTGTCCATTGCCTGGGCGACGCTGGAACATTTGCACGAAACCAACAGGTCCCGCGCGCTATTTGCCACCCACTATCACGAATTGACCCAACTGTCCGCAACACTCAAGGGCGTCGACAACGCCACCGTTGCAGTCAAAGAGTGGGAGGGTGAGGTGATTTTCCTACACGAGGTCCACAAAGGTGCCGCTGACCGGTCCTATGGTGTGCAAGTGGCAAAACTCGCCGGCTTACCCGCCACAGTGGTGGCCCGTGCGCGTGATGTGCTGGATATGCTGGAAAAGGGCAGCCGTAACGGAGCAGGTGCAAAAATACAGATCGACGATCTACCCCTGTTTGCCGCCGCACCACCCCCACAGCCTGCCGCGCCGGTTGGCCCCTCACCTCTGAAGCAACTGCTGGACAATGTTCACCCAGACGACTTGTCACCACGTGAAGCACTGGAAATGCTCTACCGCCTAAAAGACGCCAACCAATAAACAAACGGGGCGGACCTTTTTAGGCCCGCCCCTTCTTCTTATCCTGAATACTTCCGCCAGAGGCCCGTGCCATTCCTTGAATGGCGCGATACTTTTAGCTAGCCGGAGTGGAAGACACCCCAACCTGCGCCGGACGCAACAACCTGTCATGCAACATAAAGCCTTCGGCCGCGACCTGAATGATGTCGCCAGCGCGTGTACCTGGAACCGGAGCTTCAAACATGGCTTCATGCATCTGAGGATCAAACCGATCGCCAACCTGTGGAGCAACGTTTTGGATACCGTGCTTGCTGAACACGCCAAGCAATGCCCGCATGGTCAGCTCGATCCCTTCGATCAGTGCTGCAGACGCAGCTTTTTGATCGTCAGATACTGAATCCAGAGCACGTTTCATGTTGTCGTATACAGGTAGCATATCGCGTGCCAGTTTGGAGCCGCCATATTGCTCGGCATCACGCCGTGCCCTGTCACCCCGTTTGCGAGAGTTTTCGGCGTCAGCCAGCGCCCGCATAAATCGGTCTTTCAACTGATCCCGTTCAGCCCGCAGCTCATCCAGCTCAATCGCTTCGTCATCGATCTCAGCGAACTCATCCGCCAGCTCTTCCGCTTCGGCGGCATCAATGTCGTCCAGAAAATCTTCGTTTTTCGGCTCTGCCATGTTTCACCTCTAACTCCGGTCGGAAATCAGTTTTCCGACCAGCTGTGCCGTGTAGTCCACAATCGGCACAATCCGTCCGTAGTTCAGCCGAGTGGGGCCAATCACCCCAACCGCGCCAATGATCTTTCGATCCGAGTTCATATAGGGAGACACCACCAAAGAGGAACCCGAAAGTGAGAAAAGTTTGTTCTCTGAGCCAATAAAAATGCGCACACCGTCGCCGTCTTCGGTCAGTTGCAGGAATTCGGCGATGTCCCGCTTGCGTTCAAGGTCGTCAAACAGGTTGCGGATGCGATCTAAACCGCCATCTGCTTCACCGTCTTCCAAAAGATTCGCCCGGCCGCGTACAATCAGCCGCGCCGAATCCTCGCCTTCGTCCTGCCACTGCGCCAGGCCGCTCTCGATCATGTCTCGCGCCAGCAGATCGATTTCCTGACGACGGCTGGCGATTTCCGCCTGAATAACCCCGCGCAACTGAGACAGGGTCTTGCCCTCAATCAGCGCATTCAGAAAGTTGGCCGCCTCCCGCATTGAACTGGGAGTCTGACCGGGTGGCGGCTTGAACAGTCGGTTCTCAACCTGGCCATCCGAGAACACCAGAACCACCAGTGCCCGGTCTTGCGCAAGAGAGACAAATTCAATGTGACGGATTTCAGCCTCATGTTTGGGCGTCAACACCAGTGATGCACCCCGCGTCACCCCCGACAGCGCCGCGCCAACCCGGTCCAACATGCTACCAACATCTGCCGAGTTATCACCCAGCGTGGCGTCAATTTTCTCCCTGTCTCGCGCTTTCAGGTCTTCAACCTCCAGCAATCCATCGACAAACATCCGCAGCCCCAATTGCGTCGGCACCCGGCCAGCACTGACATGCGGGCTATCGAGCAAGCCTAGATACTCAAGATCCTGCATCACGTTGCGAATGGTCGCGGCGCTAACCTTCTCACTCAGGCTTCGGGTCAAGGTGCGGCTGCCCACTGGACCACCCCGATCCATATAGTTCTCAACCACGGCCCGGAACACCTCGCGGGAACGTTGGTTCATGTCTTTTAGGATATTGCTAGCGTCGCTCATCTGGTTCCCGGCTGTCGTCTGACCCACAGTATAAGTCACTTGGGGCTGGCCTGCCATTAAAGAGGCTTAGGTCAAAAGGTCAATCAGGCTTGCATCACAAGGGCGCCGGCGGCTATCCCGGGGCCAACAAACAAAGGATATCCCATGCGACCCTCAGGACGAGAATTGAACCAAATGCGCCCGGTCACCATCGAGACCGGTTTCACCAAACACGCCGAGGGCTCTTGCCTGATCAAGATGGGCGATACCCATGTGTTGTGCACAGCATCGATCGAGCCGCGGGTGCCGTCGTTTATCAAGGGGTCTGGCCTGGGTTGGGTCACTGCTGAATACGGAATGCTGCCGCGCGCCACCAACACCCGGATGCGCCGCGAGGCTGCTGCCGGCAAGCAGGGTGGCCGCACAGTTGAAATCCAACGCCTAATTGGTCGTGCCCTACGGGCCGGTGTTGATCGCGTTGCATTGGGTGAACGTCAGATCACCGTGGATTGCGACGTGTTGCAAGCCGATGGAGGCACCCGTTGCGCCTCTATTACAGGTGGTTGGGTCGCACTTCGATTGGCAGTCAACAAGTTGATGAAAGCCGGCGATGTGAAAATGGATCCACTGGTTGATCCGGTTGCAGCCGTTTCCTGCGGCATCTACGCCGGCCAGGTCTTGCTGGATCTGGACTACCCCGAGGACTCTGAGGCCGGCGTTGACGGTAACTTTATCATGACTGGATCAGGTAAACTGATCGAAGTTCAGATGTCCGCTGAAGGCTCTGTGTTTTCACGCGATCAGATGAACCAGTTGATGGATCTGGCTGAAAAAGGCACATCCGAGTTGGCCGCGATGCAAAAGGCAGCCTGCGCATGACCCGTAAATTCACCGGCGGCAAACTGCTGCTCGCCACTCATAACAAGGGTAAATTGGAGGAGATGACCCATCTCCTCGCCCCTTACGGTGTCACGGTGGTTAGCGCCGGTGAAATGGATTTACCAGAACCAGAAGAGACCGAAGACACTTTTGTCGGCAATGCAAGGATTAAGGCCCATGCCGCCTCACTAGCCACCGGACTGCCGGCGCTATCGGATGACTCGGGTATTACCATCGACGCGCTGAATGGCGCCCCCGGTGTCTACACCGCCGATTGGGCTGAAACCGGAAATGGACGCGACTTCATGATGGCTATGACACGGGCCCATGAGGAATTGGTGGCGGTAAATGCGCCCTCACCGCGCAACGCTCAATTCCGCTGCACTCTGGTTCTGGCCTGGCCTGACGGCCATGACGAAGTGTTTAAGGGTGTGATGCCCGGCCAGCTTATTTGGCCAATTCGAGGCGAGCATGGTTTTGGATATGATCCCATGTTCCAACCCGAAGGTTTGGACGTCACCTGTGCCCAGATGCCGCCGGCAGAAAAGCATAAGATCAGCCACCGCGGCCAAGCGGTGCGCAAATTTGTCGAGGCCTGTTTCGGTGGATGATTGGCGCAATGGGGGCTTTGGCCTGTATGTTCATTGGCCGTTTTGCCAAGCCAAATGCCCCTATTGTGATTTCAACAGCCACGTAACAGCAAATATTGATCAAAAAGAATGGGTTAAAGCCTATGTAAGTGAGCTTGAACGCCACGCACAGTTGGTTCCCAATCGCGTTCTAAATGCAATCTTCTTTGGAGGTGGCACCCCATCGTTAATGTTACCAGAAACCGTTGCTGCAGTGATCCAAGCTGCCCGCGATATCTGGCCCTTTGCCAATGACATAGAAATCACTCTAGAGGCCAACCCGGGATCAGTCGAGGCTGGTCGCTTTAGTGGCTATCGTGACGCCGACGTGAACCGCATCTCGATGGGTATTCAGGCGTTGAACGACGAAGACCTGCGCCGTCTGGGGCGCATTCATTCGGTGGCCGAGGCCCGGGCAGCCTTTGACGTCGCCCGGAATTGTTTCGACCGGGTTAGCTTTGATCTAATCTACGCACGCCAAGGTCAAACACTGAAGGACTGGCAGCAAGAGCTTAGACAGGCCCTGTCGATGGCGATAGACCACCTGTCGCTGTACCAATTGACCATTGAAGAAGGCACCGCCTTTGGCGACCGCTATGCCCGGGGTAAACTGCGTAACCTACCCAGCGACGACTCCGCCGCCGATATGTACCACGCCACCCAAGAGATCTGCGGCGAACATGGGATGCCGGCCTACGAGGTATCAAACCACGCCCGTTCAGGTGCCGAATCCCGCCACAACCTGATCTATTGGCGCTACGGCGATTATGTTGGCATAGGCCCCGGCGCCCATGGTCGCCTGACCATAAACGGAACCCGGTTTGCCACCGAAAGCACCCGAGCACCAGGGGCCTGGTTAAAAGCGGTATCCCAAAGATCGGGTGATTGCGTCAACTCTAGACTA
>Ga0209395_1005996_pt1 | contig 13381 bp, 10 predicted proteins | sample GOMGulsemesocosm_3_FD_184635 | JGI IMG/M metagenome (GOLD analysis project Ga0209395, IMG submission 184635) | Methane-oxidizing microbial communities from mesocosms in the Gulf of Mexico - GOM9D Gulf of Mexico (SPAdes) (version 2) | ecosystem: Environmental > Aquatic > Marine > Cold seeps... | reverse complement strand
AAAATCATTGAGTGAAATCGCCGGCACTGCGGCGATTCTAATTGCGGCAGAATTATTAAGCAATAGTAATAAAGGAAACGGCTTGTTAATTGGTAACATTGGTGGTGTTCCTCCTACTGATGTTGTAATTATTGGTGCTGGAACAGTTGGAGAATTTGCGGCACGTTCGGCACTGGGACTAGGTGCTCGTGTAAAAGTTTTTGACAACTCTATTACCAAACTAAGAAAACTACAACATTGTTTAAATACCCCAATATATACCTCAACAATTCAACCAAAAACCTTGTTAAAAGCATTAATGCGTTGTGATGTTGCCATTGGTGCATTGCGAGGAAAAAACCGTTCTCCAATTATAGTCACAGAAGCTATGATCGAGCAAATGAAAGACGGAGCACTAATTGTTGATGTAAGCATAGATCGTGGAGGCTGTTTTGAAACCTCTAAGGTAACCACACATAGCAATCCCACTTTTGAAGCCCATGGCGTAACACACTATTGTGTACCTAACATACCTTCAAGATATGCAAGAACAGCTTCTGTATCTATCAGTAATATTTTTACTCCGTATTTATTAGACATCGCCGAAGAAGGTGGTTTCGAAAATGCAGCCCGGTTTAACCAAAGCTTGCGAAAAGGCATGTATTTTTACCACGGAATATTAACAAGTAGAACCGTTGCAGACTGGTTTAATTTACCTTTTAGAGATATCAATTTATTGATCCTATAAGTTTTTAGTTTCCCCTTAGAATCTAATACCGCTTACATGAAAATTACCAACATTTTATTACGTTTTGTTTTTTCTTTGTTCGCCACACAACTGCTTGCACAATCAATAACCGTTGATGCAACAAAAAGCCCGAATGATTTAGTGAATCTTTTGGTCGGAAATTCTTGTGCCGCAATTTCTAATGTTCAAATATCTTCTAACCAATCTGTAGCCTATTTTAATCAAAATGGTTCTTCTTTTCCAATTCACGAAGGGGTTTTAATTAGAAGCGGAATTGCTTCTCACACACAAGGAAGCTATACAGGCAATAATTTAGACACCCAGGTAAACACCAATTCTGATAGCGATTTACAACAAATTAGTAATAATTCTGGGCAACTAGCCCTAGTTACGGATGTTGCCTTTTTAGAATTTGACTTTGTACCTCCGTCTACAAATTTTAATTTTAATTTTTTATTCTCCTCAAATGAATATGGCGAATGGCAATGTGGATTTAGTGATGTATTTGCCTTTATTTTAACTGATTTAGTAACCGGAGACAAAATAAACCTTGCGGTTGTACCAACTAGTGGAAATCCAATTTCTGTTAAAGAAATAAGAGATAACCAATACAATGCATCTTGTAACTCGGTAAACCCTCAATTGTTTGGAAATTACCATGTTTCCAACCCAACCAATGCGCCTATTAACATGCGGGGTCACACGGTAGTAATGAATGCCTCGGCAACAATTACCCCTAACAATCCGTATCGCATAAAATTAGTCATTGGGGATTATAACGACTCAAGATACGACTCGGCTGTTTTTATTGAAGCAGGTAGTTTTGGTAACTTTTTAGATTTAGGCGAAGATCTTTCCATGTGTGCCGGAGAAAACCCATTGCTAACCTCTGGATTTACCAATACCAACGACTACACCTATCAATGGATAAGAAACAATGTTAGTATTGCAGGAGAAACTGGCCCTAATTTACGTATTTCTACCAGCGGAACTTATGAGGTTTTAATAACAAACAATGTTACTAATTGTGTCGTTTCAGATCAAATATCAGTGACCGATTTAAACATTACTAACCCGCCTGATTTAACGGTTTGTGACAATGGCCCAGCCACTGTTTTTGATATTACTCAAAATTCCATTAGCGCAATGGGGCTAGAGGATGCCATTTATACCATGAGCTACTATACCTCTCTTGCTAATTTAAACAATAATATTCCTATTTCAAACAGTCTCCTTACTGCTTTTCCAAGTACAGGGAATGAAACAATCTTTGGAAAAATAGAAAATAGTAATTCATTAGATGCCTGTACACAGACAGTTTCGTTTCAACTACTTATTAACAACATTACCGCTGCAAAACCATTAGATACCGTGGTTTGTGAAAATGAAACAATAGATATACCTATCTATGCAGATGGACAAATTTTAAATGGTGCCAATCCAATCAATTTTAACATTCGGTATTTTACCAGTTTAATAGACGCACAAAACAATACCAATGCAATACTTAATCCAACTCAATTTTCACCACCTGCCGGGCTTACTAGTATTGAAATTTGGGCCCGAATGGAAGAAAATTCTGGTACAAATTGTGTTGATACCACCAATTTTTTGATTCAAATTAATCCTGCTCCAGCAGTAGATCAAATAATAAACACTTATGCCTGCGCTAGCTATACCTTACCACCTTTAACTCATGGAAATTATTTTACGGAGCCAAATGGAGGAGGAACACCATTAAATGCAGGTGATGTACTGGTTGATACAACACCAGTATATATTTATAACCGAGTAAATGGTTGTGCTTCACAATCTGTTTTTATTGTAACCATTGTAGAAGACTACATATTTGAAACGGAGCATTGTGGTGAATTCATCGTGCCTAGCCCAGATGTTGGACATTTTTACACTGCCCCAAATGGTCCAAATGGCACAGGGGTACAACAAAATGCTGGAGCTGTTTTAACGACTAGTCAGACCCTCTATTTCTATTCAGAAATTAATGGGATTATTTGTACAGATATGCGCTTAGACATTACCATTTACCCGTTACCTGTTGTTGATACGCTAAATGATGTGACGACCTGTTTAGCATACACCCTACCGGCCATTACAAACGGCACTTATTTTACCGAACCTAACGGTCAAGGAGTTGCTATGAATGCCGGCGACATTATTAATGCAAGTCAGACCATTTACATTTTTACTTCTGATGTCAATACCTGTACCAATCAATCTTCTTTTGATGTTACCATTATCGATACGTCCCTATATCAAGACACTGCAGTTTGTGGTGTTTACACGATTCCTGAAGATCTAGTTGGCCACTTTTATACAGCACCTAATGGACTTGGAACACAATTTACAACAGGGGCTGAAATAACAACTACCCAAACCATCTACTTTTATGCAGCTACTAACAATGGTTGTGCAGATGACATTCCTATGCGAATAACGATCAACCCGTTACCTCCCATTGATACACTACCTGATGTACTAACCTGTATAGATGCTCCCTATGTATTGCCTACATTAACAAATGGAAATTACTACACCCAATCTGGCGGGCAGGGCGTACAACTAAACGCAGGAGATGTTATTGCTAGTACACAAAGCGTTTTTATATACAATTTTGATGGTGTTTGTCCAAATGAATCTCGTTTTACTGTTGAAGTACGTCCGTTGCCAATATTAAACAGTTTTACGGATGTTTTTAGCTGTACTACCTATACGTTACCCCCATTAAGCGCAGGTAATTACTATACCGAGGCCAATGCACAAGGCACAGCATTATTTGCAGGAGCCATTATTAACTCCACACAAACAATATATGTTTACAGCGCCTACAATGATTTAACCACCTGTACAAACGAGGCCTTTTTTACCATTCATATTATTGGGGTAACAGTAGATAAGCCTTCAGATGTAGCGGCCTGTGATTCTTACACCCTCCCCTTACTTAGTAGTGGTGAATATTTTACAGAACCTAATGGACAAGGGGCACAGTTACACGCAGGAGATGTCTTGAATAGTACCCAAACTTTATATATTTTTAAAGACAACGGCAATAGAAATTATTGTAGAGACGAGCATGCTTTTACAATTACAATTTCTAGTACTCCACAACTACCTACCTACCCAGATATTGAAAGTTGCGGTAGCTATACCTTACCCACCTTAACTAGTACAGGAAATACAATCAATTATTTCAGACAACCTAATAAGGTCGATTTGATTGACCCTTCGGCATATACAATTACTGCCGTTGGTACCCAAACAATCTATGTACACGCCAATGCTATTGGAAATGAAAGTTGTAACGATGAAACATCCTTTGCATTAACCATCCATCCATTACTTGATTTATTTATTGAAGGTGGTATCATCTGTGTCGATTCTAAAACACAACAAACGTTAGACCCTTTTCTATTGCAATCTGGTTTAGACCCCAATATCTTTACTGTGAATTGGTATTTTGAAAATCAATTAGTAGGCTCGGGCCCAAATTATGCTGCTACAAAAGCAGGTACCTATACGGTAGCAACCATTAAACAAACGCCAGATATTGGCGCAGACTGTAACTACAACCCTACACAAGTAACCGTAACTGCTTCTATTCCTGAAGCAAAAGTTACTTTTTTAACAAGCTCTTTTACAGCGCCTGCAAATATTAGAATCGATTTTATTGAAGTAGGTTTAGGAACTTATGAATACAAATTAAACAATGGTACCTTTCAAACAAGTAATTTATTTCATGACCTTGATTTTGGCACGCACAGCGTCTCTATAAGAGATATTTCTGGCATATGTAGCAATCCATTTATTATAACTTTTAAGGTGATCAACCATCCAAATTTCTTTACACCTAATAATGACAGTGAGAATGAAACCTGGAATATTCCTGATTTAAGCAGTCATCCTGAAGCAGAAATTACTATTCATGATCGCTATGGAAAGCATATTACCACAATAAAGCCATCAGGTTTGGGATGGAACGGAACTTATAAAAATGGATCCAAAGCTCCGTCTACAGATTATTGGTTTACGGTTACCTTTTTATTCCAAGGAAAACCAGCCACGTATTCGTCAAATTTTTCTTTAATAAGAACCGATTAATTATTAGATAGATTCAGAAAATACTGGTAATTTTGTATTCAAATTTTTTACAATGCAGTTACTAAAAAGGATAGGATATTTTTTAATTGGAGTTTCAATTAGTTGTGTTGGAGTTTATTTTTTCTGGAAAAAAAAGAACGCAACTTTTGATTATGGCATGGATGCCAGGACGTTAAAAACAATTAGAATTAGAGACAAAGTATATAGTCCAGAAGCACAGGCTGTATTAACAAGAAACAACTTAGATTCTTTAACAGTAAACGCTATTCTTAGTAATGGAGATGTAAATTTTGGTGAAAGCAAACCAAGAATTAAACCTTGTCCAGAATATTTAATTACGGGTAAAGACAGCCTAAAAAACATTCAATTGTATTTCAAAAGATGTGATTCTGTGGCCACACTTCAAAAAGTGATTGTAAAATAATTAGCAATTTTTATATTTATCATGGAGTCCTACTCCACGAATTACCATTGGAATTATTTTTTCTAATCGTTTCTGTTGTGTTGCCTCTCTTTTTGCTTCAGAAATATGGCTTGCATATTCTCTTTTTTTTGACAAACTAAAAGATTCAAATTGACTTGAAAATGCACTGTTTGTGTCTAACTCTTTTTGCAATAATGGATGGATAACAACAGGATTGGTATTTTTTTGAGGCCTGATAATATTTCCTTTTTCTTGATTCTCGACAGCCTCTTGTACATAGGCTCTAATTAAGTTGATATCAATCTCTTCAATAGCAGCAAACCGCCATTGACGCATGGCAGTAGTTTTGCCTTCTTGTGCATTTATTAATACCTTGTGACGATCTTTTAAAGTACCTCCCTGAAAAAACCACAAGCCTACATAGTTTTTAAAGGCTGATAATCCCAAAATGTTTTTACCCGCACTCATGTACACCGGTGCTCCCCATTTAATGGTTTCTTCTAAATGGCACCCCTGCACTGCTTCTCTTAACATTTCCAACTCCAATTTCCATTCGGGTTTCTTTTCTATATAACTCGTAACACCATCCATAAAAAAAATATTTAAAACCTAAAATTACATAAAAATGAACAGCTTCGTAACCACTTCGAATAATTTTTATAATTTAGAGATACTTAATTTAAGCACCATGCAATACCAAGCCGATACCGTTGAAGCCTACATCAATCAATTACCAGAAGAACGCAAAGAAGCAATTACAAAATTGAGAAACATCATTATTCAAAACTTACCAGAAGGCTTTGAAGAGCAAATCAATTATAAAATGCCTGGCTATGTTGTTCCGCATGCTATCTATCCAAATGGGTATCATTGTGATACTTCGTTGCCATTACCATTTATGAATATTGCCTCTCAAAAGAACTTTGTAGCCTTGTATCATATGGGCATGTATGCAAACCCAGCATTATTAGCCTGGTTTACCACCGAATACCCAAAACATTGTAACCGAAAGTTAGACATGGGGAAAAGCTGTGTTCGATTTAAAAAAATGGACGATATTCCGTATGCACTGATTGGTGAATTGGTGCAGAAAATGTCTGTTGAACAGTGGATTGAAATCTATGAAAAAAACATAAAAAGATAAATTATTCCCGATTTCTAACCTACAAACAAGAAATTCGCAGTGCTACTCAACAGAATCCGCTAGGTATCGTTCTGTAATCTTAGTGATGCTTTTAATCGATTTTTGAACCCATTCATAGTACAATAATTCTTTTTCCTGTTCAGAAAGTTGCCATTGAATATTTGAAGCACGTAACTTTGTGGTAATATCTTGTAAAATAATTGCCGCAGCAACAGATATATTTAAGCTTTCTGTGAAACCAACCATTGGAATTTTTAAAAACCCATCTGCTTGATTCATGGTATATTCAGAAACTCCTTCCTTTTCTACACCAAAAACAAAAGCCGATTTTTTAGTAATATCAAACTCATGTAAAAAACACGACTCGTTATGCGGAGTTGTTGCAATAATTTGATAGCCCTCATTTCTTAATCCATCTAAACAATCTTGTGTATTGGTTGCACTTTGATTGTACTTTTTAATATCCAACCATTTTTGGGAACCTTTGGCAACATGCCTAGACACCTTGCTTGAATATTTATTCTGGATAACATGCACATCTTGTACTCCAAAAATATCACAACTTCGTATCACTGCACTCGAATTGTGTGGTTGAAAAATATCTTCTAATACCACGGTAAAATGCCTCGTTCTCTCTGCTAAAACCTTTGTAAAAGTTTCTTTTCTTTTATCTGTTACAAACGGTTCTAAATAATTCAGAAATTTTTTATCTATCATTATAAGTCAATTGCTTTTTACAAACATACTATAAAAATCATATTTTAGCTTTAAAATAGTTTGATGAAAAATATAGTTGTGTTAACGGGTGCCGGAATTTCTGCAGAAAGCGGACTTAAAACCTTTAGAGATGCAGATGGATTGTGGGAAGGACATGCTATTATGGAAGTTGCTTCTCCCGAAGGATTTCATAAGAATCCTACATTGGTACTCGATTTTTACAATCAACGTAGAAGGCAATTGCAAACTGTAAAACCCAATAAAGCACATTTAATTTTAAAAGAATTAGAAAACAGTTTTAACGTGCATATCATTACCCAAAATGTAGATGACCTACATGAAAGAGCAGGAAGTTCAAACGTTCTACATTTGCATGGCGAATTATTGAAGGTAAGCAGTACAAAAAACCCTGAATTGGTTTATGATTGGAACAGCGATCTAGTTCTTGGTGATTTATGTGAGGAAAAAGCGCAATTAAGACCTTATATTGTTTGGTTTGGAGAAGATGTCCCATTGCTAGAAAAAGCAGCAGAAATCACCTTACAAGCAGACATATTAGTTGTTATTGGTACTTCTATGCAAGTATATCCTGCGGCAAGCCTAATACAATATACCACAGCGGGTATTCCAATTTACTTTATTGACCCAAAACCTGCGATTACAGAAAGCCAATACCCAAACCTTACCATTATTAAAGATGTAGCTACTACTGGAACAACCACTTTAGTAAAACTGTTACAAAATGATAAACCTATAAATTAACATTCATAGCTTGACTTAAATAAAAACCATCTAGGCCTAATGAATAATTATTTTTTTATAAAAGGTTTTCTTAGAGGTTTCAATTTTTAGAATATACATTCCCTTTGAAATATCATTAACATCAATTTTAATCTTTCTTTGATTTCCTTCAAAAACATTTCTTTTAATAACGGTACCTGTTGTATTTATTATTGAAATATGATGAAAATTACTTACAGATAAATTAATATCTATAAACAATTCTTTATTTGAAGCGGAAACAGGGTTTGGATATACATTAATCGCTTTATTTAATAATAGATCAGCTACATCTAAACTAGATGAGCTAATTCCATTTATGACTAAAGAGAAATTCTGTCCAAAATTCACTAATTGACCTTTATGCGTGACCGTAACAGTATAGGTGCCAGCTGGTAAATTAACTACATCTATTTTTTCAACATTATCTCTAAAATTATCTCCTTTACTAGCCCCTGTTTGAAAAAAAGTTTTGTCAATTTTCCAAGGCATATAGGTATTCCCATTTCCCGTAATTCGAACATCTAAATCATTAACTAATAATAAATCGTCTTGATCTACTTTGAGTGTTGCTGGGTTTAATGGTGTTCCTGCTGGGTCTGTCCAAGCCATGGCTAATGCTAGAGGTTTCGTACCATCTACTGTAAATGAAACTTGAAAAGTAGCATTATTGATTAATGTTTCTTCGAGAATTAAAGAACTAATAGCGTTATTTGTAATGACATTGGCTGCTTTTTCTGCATTGATCAATCCCCATCCATTTGCAAAATCAGGTCCTTCATTGGCACCTACTTCCTTTGCTGTATTTATTAATAAGGATTTTACTGTTGCCGACTTCATATAGGCCGCATTTTTATTATGATAATGTTCTTGTAATAATACTATTGCACCAGTTGTTGCTGGTGTTGCCATAGAGGTTCCACTTTTGCTAGAATAATGTGAATTACTATCATCATCACTAGAAAATAAACTTTGACCGTTATTTACCAATTCAGGTTTTATTCTCCAATCATCTGTAGGTCCATACGAACTAAATGTTGTTTGAGTTACTGAAACAGGACTAAAATATTCTGGTACATCTTTAACAGCTCCAATAGTTAAAATATTCTTAGACAAAGCTTTCGTTAAGAGTAAATCGTATCCTTCATCAGATACATTTACTCCATCATTTCTTGTGTTACCAGCAGATTTACAGATCAAATAATAAGGAGCATTGTAAGCAATTTGGTCCCATTCTTGTGCATCGGCTGAATAATATCCAAAACTTCTAACATCAGCGCCACCATTAAAAACAGCTCCATAAGAATGATTAGAAATTATGCCTCCATTTGCCGCAAATGCAGCCATTTCTGCTTCGTCATTATCTGTCTTTCTTACATGTAATATTGCAGATGAAGTCATCCCTCTAGCTAAAGGGTTCACACCAATCCCAACCATAGAACCCGCTGTATGGGTTGCATGACTAGAGGAAGAAGAAGCCTCTAAAACGATCATCTTATTCTCTAACTCCACATGGGTAGCAAGGGGAATTCCAGAAACCTCCCAATGCCCAATAATTATATCTTTTCCTGTTAAATTTAAACCAGACGTTCCACCCTTCCATATTTTATGTACGCCACTTGTTATGGCCGCATCAATATTATCTTCCCCCTCATAATAAGGAACTCCATTTATTATTCTGTCCAAAACACGTGTTTCTAATAAACGTCCTCCCTTTGAGAAGAATTCTTTCGTTAATGGAATATTTAATTTGGTAGCTTGGTTAATGGTTTGCTGATAAGCTTTATTAAATTTTGATTGTAAAACTGCTAAGTTTTTTAAATTTGATCCCGCTTTAATTTTTTCTCTATCTGCCTTGTTTTGAGCAAATACAATATTCATTGTCAACAGAAAAGCACAGAAAATTCCTATACATTTTTTCATCTTTTTCGCATTTTTTTTTCATTAAGCAATAGAGTTAAAACTATGAAATAATAAATCAAACATTCCTTGATCTAAATTTTTCACGAATTTCCTCTAATTGTGAACTAAAGTAAAAAAAATATCATTGATTTAAACGCGTTTCTAGAAAAAAACGAAAATAATAATTTCATAGCGTAATTTACATTGAAGTTAAACGCTCAAAATACTCGAACAGTTCTCCTTTGGCAATAGCACTTCCTTTTTCTATCAAATCAAAAAGCTCTGTGTTTCTTTCTTTCGAATAGGTCTTTGATCCTGAAAAATACTCTACCTTCTCATCTGTTGGGTTAGATAGCAACCATTCGAAACCGTCTTTTTCTAACAAATCAATATCTTTATTAATCTTCACAAAAATACGATGAATTTCTTTTTCGTCGCATTTAAACAAATTGATACTTTGTTTAGAAAAATGCTCTAAATACTGCGTTTTGGTCAATACATCGTCCCATACTACATCAGAAAAAACATTCATTTCATCTTCTGCAACTGTTGGTTTTTCTTTTTTAATTTGATTCCACTCTTTCACATCAATACTTTGTGTCGCTAAAAACTTAGCAAACTCTTCATGCAGTGATTCAAATTGTTCTTTGGTAAGCTGTCTGTATTTCATGGTGCAAAAATAAGTTTACTTACTTAATTCTTCAACAATATTTTTAATCATTTTTACGCATAATTCCAATTGCTCAATAGCCACAAATTCATTTGCTCTATGCGCTTGTTCTATGGACCCTGGACCACAGATTATACTTTCAAAACCAGCTTCTGCGAATTGCCCTGCTTCTGTTGCATACGCAACATAACCTAGCTTTTTAGTTGCTATTACTTTCCTAATAAAATTCACTATTTCAGCATTTTCATTAGTTAATAGACCAGGGACAATAGGATGTAATTTTGTGATTACAATTTTAAAATCTGGAAATAAGTCCTGTTTTTCACTTTCTAATGCTTTACAATACGCTTCAAAATCGGTTAAAATATCTTCAATTTTATCTTCTGGAATAGAACGTACATCCCATTCAAATACTGCTTTAGCCGCTACAACATTGGTGGCAATCCCTCCTGTAAACTTTCCAACATGCAATGTAGAATACGGTGGTAAAAACTTATCGTTTTGAGTTATGGCTGCCAGCTCTTTCATTTTATTTTCTAACCACAAAATTAAACGCGTACTTTCATGAATTGCACTGACTTCTTTTTCTATCCTACTACTATGCCCCTGACTACCATTCACTTCAGTTTGAACGTATAAAATCCCCTTTTGCCCCACAATTGGCTGCATCATGGAAGGTTCTCCAATAATTGCATATTTTGGTTTTTCACGATAGAAATTATTTATATGCTCTGCAAGTTCTGGCGCTCTTAAACACCCTATTTCTTCATCATAAGAAATGGCGAAATAAATAGGTTTTTTTAATTTCGACTGTACCATTTCTGGTAAAACAGCTAAAAAACAAGCCAAATACCCTTTCATATCACAGGCTCCTCTTCCGTAGAGCTTGCCGTCAATCTCTGTTAATTTAAACGGATCAGTATTCCAAGGCTGCCCTTTTACAGGAACAACATCTGTATGCCCAGACAAAATAATACCTCCATCTACCGCAGGGCCTATTCTGCAATGTAATGAAGCTTGCGTTTTATCGTTGTTATATATATAGGTAACTTCTACTCCATACCCGTGGATATAATTACGAATCCAATGTACCAATGCTAAATTATTTTGTGCACTTAACACATCATAACTCACCAATTTTGTTAAGATTTCTTTTACTGTCATTTTAATAATTTGAATATGTTGCAAAAATTAGTACCCCCCAAGAAATTATAAGAATCGCAATGGCAACTGGTAGTATAAATTTAAACCATCTATCTAACGGAACTCTACACATACTTAGCATTGCTATTAACCCACCCAAGGTTGGATTGATTAAATTGGTAACACCATCTCCTATTTGAAAGGCTAAAATTGACGTTTGCCTAGTCAATCCCAACACTTCGCCTAACGGAATCATTACTGGTAAAGTTGCCAATGCTTGTCCACTTCCAGAAGGGATAAAAAGATTGATAATACTTTGTGATACCGACATGCCAATTGCTCCTAAATATTGAGGTAGGCCTTGTAATACATTTGCCATTTCAAAAGAGATGGTATCACTAATATTCCCCATATCCATTAACACTTTAATAGTAGTTGCAAATCCAACCATAAATGCTCCAGGAGCGGCACTTGCAATAGAGGTTAAAACTGTGCTGCTAAATGTTGTTGGGTTCATTCTTGATACCAAGCCACAAACAAGTGCAATTATTAGAAAAATAGCTGACAATTCAGTAAAATACCAATTAAAGTTAAACACCCCATATAAGATAACTCCCAATCCAATAACAAACACCGCCAGTACAATATAATTCTGCACAGAAACACGGTACTCAGCAATTGGTTTTGATAATTTGATTCCGGTTTCATCTAATCCTTTACCCAACGATAATTCTTTGTTTTTAGTAATTCTTTTTAGGTATCGAATATTATACAAAGACAGCAATAACAATGCAAAAAAACACAAAACACTTCTTAATAGCGCCCCAGAAAACAGTGGTAATTCGGCAATTTTATGTCCAACACCCACGGTGTATGGGTTTATAGGTGATAATCCAAAACCTATGGTAATGGCACCTACAGAGATTCCGGCTGCCAGAATTAGATCACCGCCAATAGCAATACTTAAAACAGCTGCTATGGGCACCATAGCAATATTGTGTTCATATCCAACGAAAACACCTAAAAAGCCATAGAAAAAAGTCATTAAAAAGACAATCAAGTATTTTTTCTTATTTCCCAAAGTGCGCACCAAAGATCCCACTGAATTTTCAATGGCATTGGTTTTTTGCATGATTCCAAACATGATTCCACCAGCTAATACGATAAAAATAATTCTCACGGCTGATTCAAACCCTAGAGGTATTGCCTGAAATAAATCAAAAAAGGAAACCGGAGTACTTGTAATTATATGGTAAGAATTGGGTACTACTCTGCTGCGACCATCCACCAAGACTCTATCAAACTCTCCAGCAGGTAATATATGCGTTAAGCCAGCAACCAACACAATAATTATAAACAATAGCGTTAATGCATGTGGTATTTTAGGAAACCGCTTGGTTTTAGTCATGGAATTGAATTAGATAAGATGCTACTAATTCAGCTAAAATAAAAAAAGCTTGTTCATCTGAACAAGCTTTTTCTTAATAATATATAAAGTTTTTACTATTCAGCAATCACTTCAAAAATAATATCAGCAACAACAGTTCTGTGTAATCTTACAGCTGCGTTGTATTTACCTAATCTTTTTACTGTACCACCAACAACCTTGATAAATTTTCTATCAATTTCAGTTCCTGATTTTGCGATAGCAGCAGCTACATCAGCATTGTTTACAGATCCAAATAATTTGTCTCCTGTTCCAACTTTAGATGTAATTTTGATTTCAAGTGCTTTTACTGCTTCAGCTAATTTAGTAGC
>Ga0209395_1005991_pt1 | contig 13388 bp, 9 predicted proteins | sample GOMGulsemesocosm_3_FD_184635 | JGI IMG/M metagenome (GOLD analysis project Ga0209395, IMG submission 184635) | Methane-oxidizing microbial communities from mesocosms in the Gulf of Mexico - GOM9D Gulf of Mexico (SPAdes) (version 2) | ecosystem: Environmental > Aquatic > Marine > Cold seeps... | reverse complement strand
GGCATTGACGAAAAACGATGGCCGCCAAAGCAAATGCAATGGTATATCAATGGAAAAAAAGATGAAGGTATTCGTCCACAACATATTGAAGTTTATGACGATCCTACTGAACAAACCTTTGTTAAAGTTTACCAAGGGTATCAAGAAGCATGTGATCGTGCCGGTTTAGTCGATTTTGCGGAATTACTGTTACGTGCTCATGAACTTTGGTTAAATAATCCAGTATTACTTGCTCATTATCAGCAAAGGTTTAAGCATATTTTGGTCGATGAATTTCAGGATACCAATGCTATTCAATATGCGTGGCTAAATATTTTGGGTAAGGCATCAAGCAAAGTAATGATTGTCGGTGATGATGATCAGTCTATTTACGGCTGGCGTGGTGCAAAAATTGAAAATATTCAACGCTTTTTAAATGAATTCGATAATACGCAAACTATACGTTTAGAACAAAATTACCGATCAACAGCAAACATTCTTAATGCTGCTAATAAGCTTATTGCTAATAACAATAACCGCTTAGGTAAAAAGTTGTGGACTGAAGATGAAGCGGGCGAAAAAATATCTATTTACACAGCATTCAATGAAATTGATGAAGCACGTTTTATTGCCGGTAGAATTAAGGATTGGCGTAAAGAAGGCAGCTTAGACGATGTTGCTATTTTGTATCGTAGTAACGCGCAATCACGATTACTGGAAGAAGCACTCTTACAAAGTCGTTTACCTTACCGAATATATGGTGGACAACGCTTCTTCGAACGTTTAGAAATTAAAGATGCACTTGCTTATTTACGCTTATTAAACAACCGTGATGACGATGCTGCATTTGAGCGTATTATCAATACGCCAACACGAGGTATTGGTAATACTAGCCTTTCATTAATACGTGACGCTGCACGCAGTTTAGAAATGACGCTTTGGCAAGCATGTCAATTTATGCTGAAAAATGAAGAGCTGAAAGGTCGAAGTGCTAAAGTTATTCAAAATTTCGTTAGCATAATTGATCAAATGGAAGATGACTCTAGCCATTTAGATCTTGACCAACAAGCCAACTTTGTTATTCAACATAGTGGCTTAAAAGCTATGTACCAAGCTGAAAAAGGCGAGCGTGCAGAAGCAAGAATAGAAAATTTAAATGAGCTGGTTACTGCTTGTCAAACATTTGAAGTAGACCCTGAGTTAATAGAAGAACAAACAAAACTTACCTCTTTTTTAACGCATGCCGCACTTGAAGCGGGCGAATCGCAAGCGGATGATCACGAACCTGCTGTGCAGTTAATGACAATGCATTCTGCGAAAGGCTTAGAGTTTCCACTGGTGTTTATTGCCGGTTTGGAAGAAGGCATGTTCCCATCACAGAAATCGGTAGAGGAAATAGGCCGTTTAGAAGAAGAGCGTCGTTTATGTTATGTTGGCATGACACGTGCGATGAATAAGCTATACTTGTGTCATGCAGAAAGCCGTCGTCTTTACGGACAAGAAAAAAATCATAAAGCTAGCCGTTTTTTACGTGAATTACCGTCAGAATGTACCGAAGAAATTCGCCTGCAGAACCAAGTAACTCGTCCATCAACCAAAGGAAAGTTTTCTTCAACGTTCACATTAGATACCTTTGAAAATAGTGGTTTTAGTTTAGGGCAATCAGTGGTACATGCTAAGTTCGGTGAAGGTGTCGTATTGAACTATGAAGGTTCAGGCGCCCAAAGTCGTATTCAAGTAAATTTTTCCAACGCAGGTAGCAAATGGCTCGTTGTCGCCTATGCTAATTTACAAGCTGTAGTCTAATTATTAATAATAGGTTATAAATTATATGTCAAAGAAATTGCTCGTAGTAGAAGACAGTAAACCGATTGCGCGTGTTATTAAGCAAATTGGTGAAGCATTAAATTACCAGGTTACTATTGCTACCACACTCGCTGAAGTGGAAAGCATTTTACAAGGCAACAATGATTTTTATGCTGCCACTATTGATTACGCTTTACCTGATGCACCTAATGGTGAGGCGATACCTTGTGTTTTATCACATGGCATTGCCAGTGTAGTGATGACAGGTAAAATGGATGAAACTACTCGACAAAAAATTCTGGCTCAACCGGTTGTTGATTATATTCCAAAAGAGAATAGCCAAGCCTTCCTTTATTTAAAGCGTATCTTACATTGGCAAGTGACCAATAGTAGTACAGGTATCCTTGTCGTTGACGATTCTTCGGCAGCACGCAACTATGTTTCTCAGTTATTAAAGCGTCGTAACTTTAGTGTTTATCTAGCAAATGATGGTGTGCAAGCCCTTGAACGCTTAAAACAGCATAAAAATATTAAATTGGTTATCACAGATTTAGAAATGCCGAAAATGGATGGCATTGAATTAACCAATGAAATTCGTAAAAATTATAGTCGTGACCAACTGTCGATCATTGGCATTTCTGGTGCGGATAACGGCATGCATTCAGCACGCTTTATTAAAAATGGTGCCGACGATTTCTTACGTAAACCATTTTGTCCGGAAGAGTTTTATTGTCGTATTACACAAAACATTGAAAACTTAAATAACATAGCAGAAATTCAAAAGGCTGCGAACACCGATTATTTAACTGAGTTACCTAATAGACGTGCATTTTTTACTAAAGCAGAACAGCTAGTTCCTCAATATATCAAAAGAAACATGTCATATTGTGTTGCTATGCTTGATATTGATTACTTCAAAAAGGTAAATGATACCTACGGACACGAAGCCGGTGATCATGTTTTAAAAGTGTTAACTTTATACATGCGAAAACATCTAGGAACAGGCTTAGTCGCTCGCCTTGGAGGGGAAGAGTTTGCCGTTGTTATACATGGTACGGATGAAGACCAACTTTATAACAAATTGGATGACCTTCGTCGGGATATCGCGGTATCTCAAACTTCCTATGAAGAACATCATATCGTATTCACAGTTAGTATAGGTGTGATTTGTAACAGTCAAGAGTCCTTAGCTAAACAAATGAACCTAGCTGATAGCGCACTGTATAGTGCCAAAGAAAATGGCCGTAACCAAGTAACTATTTACGGCGCAGAAGAATAGGTCTTATGTTCTTTGTCGTTTGTCTTAATGCAAGCACTTTTACCTTAGGTTTTAAGTGCTTTTTTATATCAAAAACAGTAAAGTAAGTAAACTTAATTAAAACAAGGCACGTTTAATGATGAAAAAGATAACGCTCGTTAGCAATGCTTTGTTAATGTTGTTTTGTTTTTTTATCAGTATTTCTTTTTCTTCTAATGCCCAGCAATTGACTAGCGAGCAAGTTAAAACAGCGTATCTAAATAATTTTATCCGACATGTGAATTGGCCAAATGAAGAAAATAAGCCGAAGTATCTTGTTGGTGTATATGGCGATGATGCTTTTGCACAATTGCTCAACAGAACCCTTTCAAAACAAATCATTAAAAATAAACCTGTCACTATAGCAATCATAAAAAATATTCAAGAAGGAAAAACAGTTGATTTATTATTTGTGGCTGCCAACCGAAATAATGAACTAGCTGAAATTGCTTTAATTATACGTGATAGTGAAACATTGTTAGTTACAGATAATAGTGTTGATAAACACAATGTAATGATTAACATGGTGAATAAAGAAGATAATACAGGCATTACCTTTGAAGTTAATAAACCTAATCTTTTTCTTGAAAATTTATCTATCTCTAATGAGCTCTTATTATTGGGTGGTACTGAGCTTGATATTGCAACCTTGTATAGAGAAAAAGAACAAACAATAGAAGATAATCGCGAGCGCGAGGCTACCCTTAATCGAAAGCTTATCGACCAAGAAAAACTAATATCTTCAACAGAAAAAAAATTAAAAACCTTGAATCGAAGCTTAAAACGTAAGGAAAAAATAGCAGATGATCGTCAAGCCGAGCTACAAGTATTAAAATTAGATATTGAACAACAACAGCGCTCGGTTAAAGATAAAGAGTCGCAATTAAAGCAAATCGCGATACAGCTTGATTTGGCAAAAGAAAGTCTATTGCAACAACAAAACTCAGTGCGTCATAAAGAACAAGAAAACCAGGGAATGGCAGAAAAAATATCAATAAACAAAGATATTTTACAGCAGCAAAAAAAGCAAATTAATCAGCAAGGTGTGCAGCTTAACAAGAAAAATGTGCAGTTAGAAGAGCGAAAAAAACGTATCGACCAACAAAAGTTTTACCTTATCTTGATGGCGATATTTATCAGTTTATTAGTGCTTATTTCTGTCTTGGTCGTTTTTCTCTTTATTAAAAATAAACGCACTACCCGAAAGCTCAGTCATAGCTTAGAAAATTTACAAAGCATGCAAGAGCAATTGGTTCAATCAGAAAAAATGGCATCGTTAGGCACATTAACTGCGGGCGTTGCTCATGAAATTAATACCCCATTGGGTATTGCGGTCACGTCTACGAGCTCTGCTTTAGAAAGCACACAAAAAATCAGAGAAAAGTTTGAGAGCGGTAATTTAACGCGTACAACTATGGCGACTTATTTTTCTGACATTGAACAATCATCACACCTAAATACTAATGCGTTGGAACGTGTAATTGAACTGCTGAATAACTTTAAGCAAGTAGCTGCAGATCAAGTTGTTGGTGAAGAGCGTGAAATAGATTTAGTCAGTTATATTGAAGAGGTTATGTCGACATTATCGGCTGAAATGAAGCGTTATCGTGTTAATTATCATTACAATGGTGAAAGTGAGTTTATCGTAACAACTATTCCGGGTGCATTAGCACAAGTGCTGACTAATTTAGTGACTAATGCATTAAAGCATGCATTTGAAGGTAGAACATCGGGTAATCTCACGATAGAGTTATTAAAATCGGCTGAAGGTAAGGCAGTATTAACGATTAAAGATGATGGCTGTGGGATGAATCAACATGTACTTGATAATATATTTGAACCTTTTTTTACGACTAAAAGAAATTCAGGTGGTACAGGTCTCGGGATGAATATTGTTTACAATATTATTAGTCAAAAGCTACAAGGTACGATAAAAATTGAAAGTGCGCCAGAGCAGGGAGCAAGATTTAATATCACCCTGCCGACACAACTTATCAGCTTATAAATTTATTGCTGATTTAAGCTTTTCTTTTCTCGCTTGCAATGAATCAAAGCTATAAAGAATCAAGGCCAACCAAATTGCCGCAAAGGTAAATAGTTTTTCCGTTTGTAGCGCTTCTCGGTAATAAAATGTCGCTAAAACAAACATGATACTTGGACCAATATATTGGAAGAAACCGAGTGTTGATAAAGTTAATCTTTTCGCAGCGGCAGTAAAACACAACAAAGGAGCGGTAGTAACAATCCCTGCGGCCATAAGTAACATATTCAAACTTATTTCATTTTCAAGCATATTTGCTGTGCTGCTATCAACAAAGAGTAACCAGTAAACTAGTGCTAAAGGTAGCATCATACTTGATTCAATTAATAAGCCGACAAATGAATCTAAGTGCATTTTTTTACGTAGCAAGCCGTAAATACCAAAGGTCCCCGCCAATGCCAATGATATTACGGGCAATGAACCTAAAGCAACCAGTTGAATGAGTACGCCAATTAAAGCCAGAGCAACGGCAAACTTTTGCATTTTACGCAATCGTTCTCCTAAAAATAAAACGCCGAGCGCAACACTAAATAATGGGTTGATAAAATAACCTAAACTTGCATCAAGTAAGTGGTTATTATTAATCGCCCATATAAATAAAAACCAATTTACCAACAAAAATGACGCCGATAAGGTAAGTTTAGCGAGAACTTTCGGTTGTTTGATCGTTTGAACAAGAATTTTCCATTTTTTGCTGAGTACGACAACAATGAGTAATAACAAGCTAGACCAAATAATTCGATGTACCATAATTTCATCAGAGCTGATGGTAGAAATTAATTTAAAATAGATAGGGGCTAATCCCCAAAGCAAATAAGCACTAACGGCGTTAATTACACCATTACGTTCGTTATTATCGGTTGAAGTCATTATGAGTCAGTAAGTGGATTGAATGGAAATAAAGAGCACAATTATAGCACAATGATTTTCAATACCACTTTAAGATTACTTTTACACTCACGTTTTAATCATGGAGATGTAAACATATTGAGACTTACCGAGCCGGAACCTTAACCCATTAAATAAGTACCTGTGCCAAAGGCAATATGGTCGCCCTTTTCATTGTGCATCTCCTACGTGCAACAGCAACCTTATTACCACTACGAATTATATGAGCCGTAGTAATAAATTCTTCTCCGCGACCCGGACGTAAATAGTCTGTACATAAATCAATAGTACCTAAACAACTTAAGCATTGTTGAATAGACTCGGGTGTTTTATGCTCTAGTTGCGCTATCATATTCGCAGCAACTACAACACCCCCTGCAAAGTCGAGAGCTGTGGCAGTTACTCCCCCGTGAAGTATTTTCTGTAAAGAATTACCGACTAATTGTTGTTGCCAAGCAAAGCGAATTTCTGAGGTTTTGCAATCAAACTTACTGATCGTTAAACCTAGAAGTTTATTAAAAGGGATATTATGTGTCCAAAAATGGATTAACTTTTTAATAATTTTTTCTTGCTCTAAGTTTACTGTCATAAATGTCCCTTTTTTGAGTCGCTTGCTTTTAGTAATCAACTAGTCTGATGTCTCGGTGGTGCATTAGCACTTACCTTTAAGTCCATTCAATAAATAAGCTAAAATAGTACTCTCGACTTCGTCTCTATTAAGGTAAAATATCCCCCTTTAATATTTTAATAAAGCTTATCCCGTTGCCAATGATTTCCCCTGCAGTATCACAGTCCCAACTTGAAGATGCACTTAAGCATAATTTTGGTTATTCGTCATTTCGCTGTGGTCAGCTCGAGATCATTCAACAGTTACTTTTAGGGCGAGACAGTTTAGTTTTGATGCCAACCGGCGGCGGAAAGTCGATGTGTTATCAACTCCCTGCTATTTTATTGCCAGGAGTCACTATCGTTGTCTCACCATTAATTGCTTTGATGAAAGATCAGGTTGACGGTTTAACGCGGCAAGGAATTTCTGCAGCTTATGTCAATTCGAGTTTAGAACAAGAAACCATCAACGATATTTTTCAACGGTTATCGCGTGGCGAAATTAAACTACTGTATGTCTCACCCGAAAGGTTAAAGAACTATTACTTCATGCAAGGTCTGGCTAGCATGCAAATCAGTTTGTTTGCTATTGATGAAGCACATTGTATTTCTCAATGGGGACATGATTTTCGGCCGGCTTACACGCAGCTTCATACGCTCAAACAGCGATTTCCATCAGTACCTGTAATGGCATTAACGGCAACTGCAGATGTTACAACTCGCAAAGATATTTTGGTACAGCTTGGTTTACATGACCCATATATTCATCTTGATAGTTTTGACCGTCCTAATATCCGCTTTACCCTAGCAGATAAGTATAAAGGCGATCAGCAAGTACTGCGTTATATCCAAAAGCGTGGTGATGATAGTGGTATTGTTTATTGTCAGAGTCGATGGCAAGTTGAGAAATTATCAAAAATGCTGGCTGGTGCGGGTATTAATTGTTCAGCTTACCATGCAGGTATGGAAAATGAGATGCGCAGTATTGTGCAAGATGGATTTTCTAAAGACAATATTCAAGTGGTTATCGCAACGGTTGCTTTTGGCTTAGGCATTAATAAATCGAACGTTCGCTTTATTATCCACTTTGAGCCACCAAGAACACTAGAATCTTATTATCAAGAAATTGGCCGTGCGGGACGTGATGGTTTATCTGCAGAAGCGTTATTTTTATATGATGAAAAAGATGTCGAACGCATTAGCAAGCGCATAGCTGATGGTGAAAATGAGCAACGTGCTAATGTTGAATTACAACGTTTTCAAGCCCTGAAAGGCTTTGTAGAAGCACAAACTTGCCGGCGACAAGTGGTACTTAATTATTTTGCTGAATTTACCACGAAAAAATGTGGTAACTGCGACATTTGCCTTGATCCTCCTTCGCAATTTGATGCAACAGAAGCTGCACAAAAAGTATTATCATGTGTTTTTCGTATCCAGCAAAAAGGTGATATTGAGTACCTTGTACAAGTATTAAGAGGGGAATTAAATCACAAGGTTAAGCAGTTTCAGCATGAGAAAGTGTCTACCTTTGGTATTGGTAAAAATAAAACGCCAGGGTATTGGTTCGCTATTATTAGACAATTAATTCACTTAGGATTTTTACAGCAAGATATTTCCCTGCAATCGGCACTTTGTTTAACAAAAGCATCTAGGGCAATATTAAAAGGGGAAGAACCATTAATGTTGGCATCTCCTCGATTACAAAAAGCGAGTTACTGGCAACGAGAGAAAACAGATAATCGTTACGATCGTGCGTTATTCGTTAAATTACGAGACTTGCGAAAAGTGATTGCAGATACAGAAGACATAGCTCCTTTCATTGTTTTTAATGATGCAACGTTATCGGAATTAGCACGTATTAAGCCGCGAACCTCACAACAGATGCTGAATATTAATGGTATTGGTGATACTAAACTTGCGCGTTATGGTCAGACTTTTCTTGAGCTTATCCAACAGCACAATTAGACATAAAAAAACGCTCAAGGGAGCGTTTTTTGGTAACTCTTATGATGAATATACAATCATCAATAATAAGAAAGTTACTTTAAGCTAGCGTAGTATGCTGCAACGTTAGCAACATCTTCGTCACTTAAAGCCATTGCCATAGGAGCCATTACCGGATCTTTACGTTTGCCTGATTTAAAGTCTTTAAGTTGTTTAGCAATGTAAGCTTCTTTTTGACCAGCAAGGTTTGGGTACATTGGAACAGCAGAAATACCAGCAGCGCCATGACAAGCAGCACACATTCCAGTTTTAGCTTTACCAGCTGCCGCATCACCAGCAAAAACAGGAGATGCCATCATAATAGTAGCTGCAACAGCCAAAGTAATTTTTTTCATAACTTATTTCTCTCTTATCATCTATTTAATACACTGTTCTAATTATATGCTCAAAAAATTCTACTGTCGTTGATTTTTTTGAGCAAAACATTATCAATGCATTGTTCTTTGATTTCCCACCATGAATATAGAAAATATATTGATGTTTTTTTGTTATATAGTGCTGTATGTTTTTTGTGCAATGTTGAAATATTAGTCTATACTAATATTGCTTTTAATATGCCAATAATATAAAGCGTAAATGCATGCCAATAACTTTGGTACTAAGTAATTAATAACATAAAGATAAAATAAACTTTCAGTACAGAATGGTTACTTGATTTTTCCTTCTGACTTGATACATATAATATGAAGTTACACCATAAAATAATAATAATGCCTGTAACAGTGATGTTAACAATTTTTGTCATCAGTATGGTAGGTATTGAGCTTCATCTAAAGGAAACCTTGCATGAACAACTCGAGCAGAAGTTGCGCATTTTTGCGACTTTTTCTTTATCCGCAGCTCATAGTAATATTAATGAAACAAGTAAAGTGACTTTTGTTAAAGCGCTGAACAAATCCGCAAAAAGCATTGCCCAAATGTCATCTTCGCGCATCACATACATCAGTGGTAATGGTGAAGTATTAGCAGACTCGTCAATCCCACTTCAAGAAATTGTGCTGCTGGATAATCACTTACAGCGATTAGAGGTTAGTTTGGCGTTGGAAAGCGAAGAAGGGAGCACTTCGCGTTATAGTGATACCCTAAAGAAAAATATGATGTATTTAGCCATTTATGATAAACGTTCAAATCTGATTGTTAGAGCATCGATGCCTGCGGACTCATACCAGCAAATTGCTCTCAATATGCGTTGGAGCTTTATTGTTATTATTCTTTTTTCAATAACTGTGGTATTTGTTTTTGGTATATTAGCGATTGGACAGATAAAAAAAGCAGTGAATAATGAACGCGCTTTACAGGAATCTCGAATTATCGCACGTACACGAGAAATCACACTTATACAAACGATGACCACCATGCTCAACGCTGCTTACACCCTAGATGATGCGGCTATTGTCTTATTAAATATCATGCCTAAATTGTTGCCTTCATTGAGTGGGGCTATTTTCTTGCTTGATGAAAACAATAGTTTAAAGGAGGTGAGTCATTGGGGAGTAGATTGGCATCACAATATTGCTACGGTGACGAAAAATCGTTGGCGGTTACAAGCGCAAACCCCAAATAAAGGTTGCTCAAGTAAATACCATGCTTCAAGTTACAACTTTTGTGTCGATCTTATGCATGATGGAGAGTTCATTGGTGTTTTACAACTCGTATCAGAAGCTAGAATTATAGATGAACAATATCAACGTTTATCGAATAATTTAGCACCACAATTAAGCAGTGCTTTAGTTAATGCTCGATTAAAAGATACTTTACGTAATCAAGCAATTAGAGACCCACTTACAGAGTTATATAATCGTCGTTTTATGCTTGAAGCATTTGAACAGGTGCTAAACCGTGCAGAACGCCATAATACTTCCTTAGCTGTTTTAATGATTGACCTCGACTATTTTAAAAACTTTAATGACACCTATGGTCATGAAGCCGGTGATAAAGTCTTAGAAATGGTTGCGGAGCAATTTAAAAGAAACTTAAGGTTAGAGGATATTGCTTGTCGGTATGGTGGTGAAGAATTCTGTATTATATGTCCGGATACCGGCTTAAAAGAAGCGCACATTTTGGCGGAAAAACTACGCTATTGTGTCGCTGAGCAGAAAATAACTTATCAATCACAAGCGTTAGAAAGTGTGACACTGTCTATTGGCATTGCAAATTACCCTAATCATGGGCAATCCAGTAATGAGTTATTGCAGCAAGCCGATAAATCTTTGTATAAAGCTAAGGAGCAAGGACGCAATTGTACGGTTGTCACTCGTATTAAGGTGCCGTATTACCAAAGGGAATTCTAATAATCTTTTTTAAGTAGTCGTACTTTTGTCTGAGTGAAGGTTATTAGCATTAACTTTGTACCAAGGATATAAAATTCGATTTGCCTTAATGAAAGATACAAGTCCATCATATGGAAGTGATTATATTTATGATGGTTGTTTGACGAAGCACAATACGGAGGATAACGATAATATATTGACCGGATAACTTGCAGGAAGCCTAATCGGTAAAAGAAAAACAGTTAATAAAAAACAATCGTAATTAGCTTGAGCTCTTTGGGGGTGCAAGTTGTTGGTCAACTAATAGCTTGCTTGTTCTCTTCATAATAGTATTTACATTTTCGGCTACGTTAAAATGGTCAACAGCAGTAGACAGTGTCATCTTAGGTAATCTAACACCTGACTTACTACTAATAAAACGAAGTTTTTCAACGCCTTGGTTGATTTTTTTTGCTATCTCTATTGCACTACCACTATCAACATCAGGTAATAAAATTAAAATTTCATCATCACCAGAACGAATAGGTAAACCGCTATCGTCAACATAACTGCTAATTTTATTGGCTATTTTTGAGAGTAAAACATTGCCAAGCAAATGTCCAAACTGCTGATTTATTTCAGTTAACTGATGGACATTGATAACTATGGCGGCAACTTGTCGGCTAGGATCTTCCGTTAGCCAGATGTCTAAATGCTTAGACATCGCTTGTCTGTTGTAAAGACCTGTGAGTGGGTCCATATAGATTTCTTTACGGGCTTCTTTCAGTTCAACCTGTAATGCCATGGTCTTCTTTCGTGTAAATGAAATGTTTTCAGCAAGCTTTTGTTGATGTACTTTAAAAGATTGTGTGACTTGGCGTATTTTATTCACCGCAGCGATGACTTTTTTCTTATCTATAGACTGCACATTAGATAGGTTGTCATCTAGTGTGGAGATAAGCCGTTCAATACCGAGTGATGATTTTTGATTATTATTTTCGACGTTCGTAACAACGTCATCAAGTTCATCTATAATTTCATCTCTAAATTTACTTTGTCCTAAAATAAACTGACGGTAATTTTCTTCAATGAAAAAATTATCGAGCTTTTTACCTAGTGAAAGTTGAAATTCAATAGCAGCATTAAGCGCTTTATTTTTATTCGTTACGTATTCATAGCTTACGGCGTAATTTATAGGGCTGGCAGGTAAATGCCATAGCTGTAATTTTTTTACGGCCATAGTCATTTTTTGTTCTGCTTGTTTTATGGAATCATGATACTTCATTGTTCCATCCCAATTTTCACCACACTGTAAAATTTATTGATAGACCATTTTCTAGGAAAAACAAGTAAAGTGCTATATATATATACATTTTGTGACGAAAAATTGTAAATATTACTAAGTATGAGTTTTACATCGCATATATATAAGAAGACAAAGGGAAGGGAAGGCTCGCAAAGTATACCGAAAGCTGACTATTCAAAAGAAAGACAAGCCCCCACTATATCTAAATTTGGTAGTTCCGCTATCATAGGTTTCCCCGTAGACCGGTAACTTTGCGTCTCTAGCTTTCGCTAGATTTGCCCTTTTCGAGTTTTAGAAACTCTAAAGTCATTATAAGCGTTGAACTCTGCTTGTAAACCTTTATTATTAATTATCACGTAACTCTTGATTATGCCTATAAATTTAACGGCTTCGAGTGCTTTCAATAAGGGAATATAATCCGTAATGTTTTATAAAGTACTGTTTGTTCTTTTGGTGTTCATTAATATGTCATGCTGCTTTGCAGATGAGCTGTTATCCGTTGAAAAAAACACTATCGATATAAACCAGTATTTTCTTCAAGATTCTGAAGCGCTTTCGTATACAAAAATAATTGCCCTTTCAAGAACTATTATTGAATCTAGAAAAAGTTATAGTAATGATACACTTGGGAAAATGTTTGTCTTACTGTCTGACGTTGCTAACAACAAAGGCGAGTATGCCGATGCTTTTCAGTTTGCTCAAGATGGAGATACTTTGTTGGGACTTGAAAGCTCCATCAGACTTAATTTATTGCTAAAAATTACTGATGGCTATTATAGAAAGGAAAACTATCAACAAGCACAAAGGGTTGCGACAGATGTTATTGTGATGGCAGATCATATTGATGATCTTAAATTTCGATTAATTTCGCTAAGTTATCGAGCGGTTGCTTATGCTTTACAAAATGAGAACGACTTAGCATTGGATGATCTCAAGCAAGTCGAACAATTGCTTCAGAATAATCCACAATACGCGGATCATCTATCACTATTGGAAATATTATCGACTGCCCATTATTCTTTGGGCGATTACCAAACATCGTTAACGATGGAAAGTAAACTATTAACATTGAGGTTTGATTTAGGGAAAACGTCGAGTATAAATAAAACCTACTTAAATTTGGCAAGAACTTATTTACAGCTAAGTTTATTGGACGATGCATATAATGCTTATTGGGAAGCACGAAAACATAGCAGAGAAAAAAAAGCGCCT
>Ga0209395_1005989_pt1 | contig 13398 bp, 10 predicted proteins | sample GOMGulsemesocosm_3_FD_184635 | JGI IMG/M metagenome (GOLD analysis project Ga0209395, IMG submission 184635) | Methane-oxidizing microbial communities from mesocosms in the Gulf of Mexico - GOM9D Gulf of Mexico (SPAdes) (version 2) | ecosystem: Environmental > Aquatic > Marine > Cold seeps... | reverse complement strand
CAGCGTACATAAAAACCCGACTCCCACAGCGCCAGCCCCGCCTCAAAGGGGCGCACTATGGCGTCCCCGTCTCGGGCGTCTAGGGCGATGGCACCGGCCAGACCAAAATTGCGGATATCGCTTACATGAGGCATAGCTCTAAGAGCATGAATATGGCGCTGCAATACTGGCGCCAGCTGTTGCACACGACCGACCAGTTCCCGCTCTTGCAGATAGTGTAATGTTGCTAGGGCCGCAGCGCAGGCAACGGGATGGCCGGAATAGGTGTAACCGTGAGGGAGTTCGACCGCGTGCAGTGGCGCGTCCGTCTCCATAAAACAATTGTAGATCGTTTCGCGCACCACCACCGCCCCCATCGGAATAACACCATTGGTCAGCTGCTTGGCAAGATTGATTATATCGGGAACAACACCAAAGGCCTCGGCGCCAGTATTGGCACCACAGCGACCAAATCCAGTAATTACCTCGTCGAAGATAAGCAGTATATCGTGCTGCTTACAGATTTCACTGAGCCGCTGTAAATAGCCAACCGGCGGCACTACCACACCGCCGGAGCCAGACAAAGGCTCGACAATCACCGCGGCAATAGTACCGGCGCCGTGCAGGGCGATTTTTTGTTCCAGCTCATTGGCCAGATGCTCACCGTATTGTGGCATACCCGCGCAAAAAGCATTTTCCGGCAGCAGCGTTGCACCCAGATGGTCGCTATCTAGGCCACTACCAAAGGGCGCCTTATTAGCCTCAATACCCCCGACACTCATACCGCCGAAATTCACTCCGTGGTAGCCCTTAACCCGGCCAATCAGCTTGGTTTTTTCCGGACGCCCCCTTGCCTGCCAATAGGCCCGCGCGATCTTCAGCGAAGTATCCGCAGACTCCGACCCCGAATTGGTGAACAGCACCCTATTGAGCCCCGCTGGCATTAACTCGCTGATTTTTTCCGCCAGCTCAAAGCTTAAGGGGTGGCCAAACTGAAAACCTGGAGAGAAATCGTTATTCTGTAATTGCCTGCCTACGGCCTCGCCAATTGCCTCGACCCCATGACCGGCGCCGCAACACCACAGGCCCGACAGGCTGTCGAATATCTGGCGACCGTCATCACTCCGATAATAATTGCCGCTAGATCCGACAATCATGCGCGGCTTTTGCTTAAAAGCGCGGTTGGCAGTATAGGGCATCCAGTGGTGGTCGAGATTGTAGGTCTGTGTTTTCAAGGACTTTTGTTCCCCATTTTATTGATTACTTTGTTACTAATTGATGCGTTATTACGTTGAACTCAGAACCGACAACATCGCTACAAGCTCACAGCTGAAAAAGACTACAAGAGCAGCCGGCCGCCGGAATAACAACGGACACAGTTCAACTCGAATGGCCGGACTGACTGTGAAAATACCTGCCAACCAATTGCCATGAGCAACGGCTGAGCATTTCACCAAAAGTACTAGCCGAGAACATCCGCACCGCTATTTTAGTTTCTCAACAACTATGCCTCTGCGCTAACCAGTAATAGCCAATGGGTCAATGTCGAAGGCGTAGCTCACCTCAGTAACCGCTGCCGATTACACCGTAGGCGCTACTGAAGCATAATCACTGCCGCCAAGCTCGTTGCTGTGGGGCACCGCTGCTAGCGCCCAGTAATACCGTCAGCACAAACTACTCGTAGTATTGGCGATAAACCTATTCCAGATCAGTAAATCGCAACTGCTCTTTATCCCAATGTACATTGAATGTGTGATCAACAGGTGCAGCTATGCGTACTCTGACCGCCTCTAGATCCGCTGACAGCAAAATAATTTTATTGAAAAGCCCCAGCTCTAGCGGATTGGGCAGGCGAATATCCGCCACTGTGGGGTGCTGCTCAACACGATCAGTTATAGCGCGGTCGATCTGACACAAAAAAACTATCGTACAGCCGGTGCTTCTGGCAAATTTTTGCAAAGCGAGCACTTGTTGTTGCAGCGGGGCATTAATGCGTTTTTCATCCAGCATCTGCAAATAGTCGACCACTATAACCGCTCCGGGGCACAGCCTGTCACTGAGGATCGCAATTATATAGTCGGCGCTAATAGTATTCGAGCAGTCAATATCGCAGTGTCGCAGCGCTTCTGCTGACTGGACATAGGCGCCCAACCTGCTGCGCCATTGGTCTGCCCCCTCGACCAGAGTAAAGACATAATTTACCGGCCCTTTCGCTGCTATTGACTGAGCGATTAAACCCGCGGCAAAAATCGATTTACCCACTCCGGGCCTGGCGGCCACCAGCACCAGGTCACCGCGATTGAAATAGCCCGCTACCTCGCTGAATCGAAGCGGCAGCAGCAACTCGCGCCTCGACATTAGACGCGACCAGGAGGCAAAGCCTTGCTGCGTCGCCACTTCGTCCAGCGCTAGCGATAATGAAATATTTCGTTGTTTTTTTAGATTTTTGGCTTGGCTTTTCAGCCTGTAGATAGGCGCGGACAATTTCATTGATAACCTCTAATAGTGGTCAACAACATTCCCTTCTTCTGTTAGACCGGCATCAGCGGTTAAGTTGAAACTATCGGTATTACGTTCTGCACTTTGGTACTTTCCCTTTGAAGGGGGGCGGCGCGAACAACGCCAAAATCCATCATAGGCGAATGCAAGCCATTGTACAAGATAGCTCTCTCAAAATTAATAGCCCTGCCAATATCATATCTTGGCACTGTTCCCCGACCCAGACCTACATGGCAACCGCCGGCAATCGGGGCCAGACATAGATGCAGGTATTTACCCACAGCGAAATACCGCCAACACTTTCTTCAGCTATATTATGCATAGCTATGTCACTAACATTCACTAATATCGCAGCATAATGGCGTAACAGCCATTGCGATAACAGTACAGCTTTAATACCAACAACCTGCCCAGAAACCCAGAAAACTTGCCACCGCTGTAGATTTTCATCGAAAACAAAATACTCTTTAATACATCAGGCAATGAAATCGATTTCGTGTCAAAAAGTCGCACACTTAGCCACCGCGACGACTGCAGCGAGCCCAATCCAAAAAGCGCCAATTGCTGCCACCCGCCGCCACCTACTTAACTTTAAATCGCAGTACGGTTTTTAGTTTTTCTGGCGCGACTTTCCTCGCATCAGAAAGGTAAATTTCTCTATGTACTTTAGAAAGACGAGCGAGCCCTTTACTTTCTGCAAAAGCCTCCATCTCATCAAAACTAATTGATTCATCTTCAAACCTGCCAAGATGAAGCATCTGAATGCATTTCCCCTCCGGAATAACCTCGAAATTGACTTGATCTAGCAAGGGGCTGGGTTTCTTTTTCTTTACAATGTCAAAGATTTCACCATAAAGGCTTTCATCGATAAATTCTGGCTGACGTATCATTAACTGGAAAACCAAATCCTCCTTATCTATTACCCCCGAAAAGTGCTCTTTCGCTTTTTCGTTGATATCCCAGATTCCCTCCAGAGGGTAAACCGTAAAGTCATAATAGCCACTTGGCCTAACATCCATTTTCTTTGTTAGCATTTTTATGGGGTATGCAAGGGAATACAGCACCCCAATAATTTCGCTAAACGCTTCATCAGCGGGACTTCCTTCACCGCGCAAGGTTATGAACTTGAAATCAGGGACTTCAATTATTTCTGGTTTATTTTTCGGAACATATAGCTTCTTTTCCTTTTTCCTCCACTCGTGCTTATCCAATACAACCTCCTCTATCAATATACCCAAATACCAAGACCGCCAATATTACTGTATATTTATACAGCCGCACAACATTTTTAGCATTGCATTCCACAATCTCCACTGTCAGCCGGTGGAAACGTTTGATTCCCGCTGCCAGCTAGCCATGCTACACAGCCCAATTAGCTGATCCCACCTGTCAAACACTAAGTCACTTAAAGCTCGAATGTTTGTTATTTCAATATTCAAGCTTATCTGCAGGCATGAGATTTCCCTTGCATCGACATTGTAGCCGTTATATTAATTGGTTACTCCTGGACCCATTCCACAGGAAGCACACTGCAAGATAAAAAGACGTACCTCGTTCCGACTATTTCTGAGACTAGCAACAGTCCAATGCTGTCATAAATCGCCTCTTAAAATCGAAGCGCACTAAACCAAGGAAACCACCGTCGCTGGAAAATCTCTTCTGGCGGCGAACTACCACTCTGAGTGGTGTTTGATACAAGCTAAGAGCACTACGTTAATGGCCCGACCACTATCGCAACGGCTTTACATTTTCATTGTTTAACACTCGGCTCAAGGTACGGCTTCAGTTGATTTACCTGGGCTTTCAGTTCGTCATCTGGATTACGAAGTTCATAAGCCTGCTTGGACTGAAGTATAAGATCCAATGTCTTTTTCGACTCTATATTACGCGCCCATAAAACGGCTTTATCTTGCTTTTCTCTATTCAAGAGCACTTCAGTTTTTTTATTTTCTACTGTAAGAGCTACTACTCTTTTCTGTTCTATTCTGTTCTGTTCTGTTCTGTTCTGTTCTGTTCTGTTCTGTTCTGTTCTGTTCTGTTCTGTTCTGTTCTGTTCTGTTTAAGCATTGCATTTCCCATACCCGACACACCGGATATAACGGCAAAACCAACAACTGCTTTCATATAAAATCTGAGAGTATTGTGATACTGAGCATTTTCCGATCTCGAACTATCTTTGATTAGCCAGCCAACCCAAAAATAGCGAAAATGTGAATCCCACTGGCACCCAGGCTTGCAAGTTTTACTAAATCATCTAACTCCGGTATTTTTCCCTCCCTTGCTTATAACAGCAAACACAGTCGCAACTGTAAACCTGTCACTACCGAACTATTCCCTGCGAAAATCTATATCTCCCACGCTGAATTTTGGAGAACTACCCGGTAGCCATCTACATCCTGGTAGGTTTTGCCATCCATATCCCAATAGGGGTTGTATGAAGTGACGAGAGCAAATCCTGCCAATATCATCTGTTCGCATGACGCAGCCCATTCAACGTTATTTTCAATATAAAATACCAAGAGGTTGTCATCAGTTGGTGCTTTACCCACCGAAACTCCGCGGTGGTGAGTGAATTCAATATGGTAACTTTCATTGGGATTACCCAGTATAACGCCATCAAACCCATTATGATTATCGAACTGTGCCAGCACATGAAACCCCAACCCCACTTTATACATTTCAACAACCATCACAAGGTTGTCCGTTGGACGAGCTACTCTTAGCATTGCTCCCTTAATCATCACTCGAATCTCATTTATTAGCCTAATGAATAACACCGTATTTATGGGCGAGCCTGGGTCAGAACCGATCTTTCTCGCTCCACCCCAAAATACTGCCAACGCTCTATGGGAAATAGTTAGACTCCACTTGCTGGCAAACACCAATGAGAACCTTTCCTCCCGCAACGCAGCACAATCAAAAACCGAGTAGAACTGGCAACGTCACTTGACAGCTATCGGCTAACAGCTTGCAAACATAAATTACTAGCGACTGATTTACTTTGCAAAGGACTGCACCTCATCATCGGATAAGTAACGCCATTGCCCTACATCAACATCAAGACAAACACCTCCGATTTCTTCCCGATGAAGCGAAAGTACGCGATTACCCACAGCTGCCAACATGCGTTTAACCTGATGAAACCTCCCTTCAGTAATCGTTAACAACACTTCTTTGGGGCTAATAATCTCTAATGTGGCAGGTAATGTTAATCGTTTTTCGCCCTGTAATTTCACGCCCTTGCTGAATTTAGAGGCTACGTCATTCGCAATCGCACTGGACAAAACCACGCGATATACTTTCTTACACGCATTATTTGGCACAGTGATATTAAATGACCAACGCCCGTCATCAGTAATCAAAACCATACCCGTTGTACCCACATCTAATCGACCCACAACATGTAACTCAGAGACGTTATCAACATCCAAGTAGTTGAACAGCGACGGATATATCTCATCTATATTTGAACAAATAGTATTTTTTGGCTTATGCATTAAAATATAGCGAAAATCACGAGTCTTCAGCCTAACGCCACTCAACGTTATCGTATTGTTTTCATGAACCTGAACCGCCTCATTCGTCACGATATCGCCGTTAACGCAAACCTGACCAGCGGCAATCCGCTGTTTAGCTTCAACTCTCTTTAACTCAGTACTTTTACAAACAAATCTATCAAGTCGCATAATCGGCTACATTAAGGTGCTGAGGGATCAAGGCACTATTCCTTTTAATTGACAACTATAGATAGTTTGCAGGAAATACGGGAGGTTGCGACTCTAATGTTAACTCTAGCATCGCTACTATGCAGTCAACAATAGTCTCAATGACCGTAACCATAGCCTCAATGATAAAGGTGATAGTCTGGCGCTTCCCTCCAGCCTTAGTAAAAAACCTTATAGCTAACTAAAACAGCAAACGCCACAAAAAAATGGCGAGGTCATTGCTTGGCACTGATCTTGGGCAATGGCTGCGCTGGGCTTATCGGCGCTAACTACACTAGCTCTATTTCCCACTATATTTCCGTGCTCTATGAAATATCAGCCGTTACCGCTCCCATGAAATTTAGCCCAGTCCGAAGCACTGCTATTGACAAGACCCTAGCGACTACTTTCGAACAATCATTTTCTCACGAAATCAAGAGCAATAGCTTGTACTGGCTATGTAGAGGACAACAGCGGTAAGTTGGCTTTTCGGATCGCGCCTCGCCAGTAGCTGTCATGACACAGCCCTCTAATTTCCGTCTCTGACCCTGACTTAATGCTGACTTGCGAAGAAATAGCTCAAATATATAGAGCACATGTCACTCATTAGCAGTACCCAGAAGCTTCTGCCTAACCTAGCTCGCCAAATTTTTGGTTGCGAAGCGTAGTATTTCTACTACCGGGGCTTTCACTACAACACGGCATACAAAGCAAGGCTTTTACACTAAACTAAAACTGGACTAGGCTTAGTGAATTCGCACAATATAGGTACATCACTATATGAATAGAACAAATCTTAACCTTACAAATCTCTCATCTGTCCTTTTATTGGCCACTTTACTCAGTGGCCCCGCTCTCAGTGAAGTCAACAGCCGAGGTGGATTTCTAGATTTCAATATCTACCCCCACCTCAGTGATGTTGATAGTGATAATGTACTTACTCTTAATATAGCATCCAAACTCCCCGCAAGATTCTCCTATTTCAGCCTCACCAATATTGGTAATGTAAAAGGTGACAGCGAACTTAAAGACACCACCAGCTATTATACCGAGCAAAACATACGCTGGCAGATACAAGAAGCATCCCCGATCGATCTCACCATTCAGATGAATTTCAGGACCGGCGAAGATAACGACCGCCACAGATTAGGACTTCGCTGGCGACTCAATGACACCCAAGCCTTACAAAGCACATTTGCTCGACTCAACCTCAGCTACTCCGTTAATTGGCACGCCATCCAATTTGATAACGAGGACCCGGACGTCTGGCAATTAGAACATGTTTTTCGTATGACATTTCCCTATCTGACAGACAGGCTCTATTTTGCTGGCTTTATAGACCACACTTTTAATCAGGATTTACCAAGAGGATTTCCCACAAACCCCATTGTCGGTGAAGCACAACTGGGTTATCGGCTTTTTGAAAATTTCCATTTAGTCACTGAATATCGAGTCAATGAATACCGCCGCTCCGACGTCAATAATCTCGCAACAGGATTTGAATACAAGGTCATCTGGTAATAAGCCATTCAAAAAAGGACCATCACTCCCTGTAACTGCTGAATGCAGGCCAACAGATTATGCTAAGCAGCAACCCTGCCCTCATTGACAGCTTGAACCAGCACCAGGAAAATCAATGGAGCTCGATTAGATAATGACCAATAATCAATTGAATATACTCGTTGTTGATGACGATGAATTGGATCGAATGACCGTTAACCGCGCATTCCGTCACGCAGAACAGTCGGTTAATATCGACGAGGCCCCGGAAGAGTCAGTTGCTTTAACGCTTCTTCGTGACAATATCTACGATTGTGTTTTGCTGGATTATCGCCTTGGCGCAACGGACGGCCTAGATCTATTTGAAAAAATGCAAGCTAGGGAATTTAATCAGGCGCCAGTAATCATGCTCAGCGGAATGGAAGATGAAGCGTTGATGCTAAAATGCCTAAAAGCCGGTGTGCAAGATTACCTATTGAAGTCCGAAATTACTACACACAACCTAATTCGTTCAATTCGTTATGCGCAAGAACGAAAACAGATCAATGAGCAGCTACGCTTTGTTGCTGAGCATGACTCTTTGACAGGACTAGCCAATCGTTCGCTGTTTATGTCTAGCATCAAAATGGCAATGGCTAGAGCGAAGCGTAATGGCAACTACATAGCAATAATGTATGTCGACCTAGATCACTTTAAGGGCATTAATGACTCATTAGGTCACGATATAGGAGACGCCTTATTAAAAGCCGTCTCCGATAGACTTAGATTTTCAGTTAGAGATAGCGACCTGGTATCTCGCATTGGCGGGGATGAATTCGCTGTTTTATTAGACGGCATTGAAGACCAAACCTCGGCGGTAAAAATAGCCCAGCATATTCTGGAGGTCGTTGGTATCCCAGTCAATTTAACAGGTGATGATATTGTGATTACTCCCAGTATCGGAGTAGCGCTTTACCCAGGGTCCGGAGATAATGTCAGCGAACTGGTTCAGTGTGCTGACACCGCGATGTATCGCGCAAAAAAATCAGGGCGGAATAACTTTTGTTTCTACTCCAACGCGATGCATAGCTTGGCGATGGAATATGCAAGCCTCAAAAACGAACTGGGACACGCGATAAAGAACAAGGAACTCGAACTGTATTACCAACCACAATTTTCAGCCAACACGGGAAAAATCACCGGTTTGGAGGCACTAATACGCTGGAATCACCCGCAGCGGGGAATGGTCTCGCCGGTAGATTTTATTCCTGTTGCAGAAAATTGCGGGCTTATTGTTACCATAGGCGACTGGGTTCTAGGCCAAGCATGCCAGCAATTTAGCGAATGGAATAACAACGACTTATTCAAACAAAATGCTGTAGTGCTGTCCGTAAATGTATCCGCGCATCAATTACATCAAGGGGATATAGCCGCGCTAGTAAAGAAGACATTGCAAAAATATGCTATCGAAGGCCACTTGCTAGAGCTAGAGTTAACTGAAAGTGTGTTGATTGATGACCTTGAACAATGTGCCAACACCTTGCATTCAATTACACAGTATGGCGTACGCATAGCCCTAGATGACTTTGGTACTGGTTATGCATCCTTTAGACATTTACAGCAATTACCTTTGCATACGCTGAAAATAGATCGGTCGTTTATCGATAAAGTTGATGTCGACAAAAAACATGCAGAAATCGTGTCATCCATTATAGCAATGGGAAAAGCTCTCAACCTGCAAATTGTCGCCGAAGGGGTTGAAACCAGATCGCAAGAACAGCTACTCAAGACCTATAGCTGCGATACATTACAAGGTTTTTATTACAGCACACCGTTACCTGCAACAAAGATAGAGGCACTATTGACTAGAAAAATGAGTTAGATGGCATATTCCTATTCACTGCCACAACATTGACTCTTCTAGAGCTTAGAATTTGCATTACTTCAAATTAACTAGCGAAGACATAAGGACCAGAAGATGGCTAAAGATTATCAAGAAGTGTCTATCTTAATGGTAGAAGATGATGACATTGATGCAATGGCGATTGCGCGCGCCTTTAAGAAGCTAAAGCTACTAAATCCACTGATACGAGCCACTGATGGCTTGAACGCCCTGGAATATTTACGTGGAACAAAAGACAGAGATCCTATTCAAAGACCCTATGTGCTATTGCTGGATATCAATATGCCACGAATGAACGGGCTTGAACTACTGGAAGAAATTCGGAATGATCCAAACTTGAAAGATACGCCCATTTTTATTTTAACAACCTCTAAGGCCGAGGAAGACATGATTGCGGCGCACAACTACAATGTTGCAGGTTACATTGTGAAATCTGATGTGGCCGATGGTTTTATTCGTGTTATAGAGCTACTAGATTCGTATTGGCGGGTGGTAACTTTACCATCCTAGTGTTCTTTTTCTAACGTTAGTAAGACATGCCCACATTGTTGCGCATAGCAAACCAGAAAACCGGGAACATGTTGAAATGAATGAAGACACCCACACCAGAACATCTTATCACCGGGAAAAGTTAGTGAGCGCGGGCAGCTTACACTGGGTGCACTGGCTGGTCATTTCCCTGTCATTGGTCCTCACTGTTGGCGCGTGGTCTATTTCAAGGCAACAGATTTCACAGCGTGTTGAAGCCCAGTTTGTACGCGAAGCAGCGCAATCAGTGGCCCTGGTCAAAGAACGCATGGAGCTTTATGAAAACGCATTATGGGGTGGCGTTGCGCTTATTGACTCGAACGCTGGACTTATTAATTATGACCAATGGCGGGCCTATGCCAACAGTTTAAGAATAGACGAAGTTTATCCGGGCATTAATGGTATCGGCGTAATTCATAACATTCAACCCCATCAACTAGCTACCTATCTCAAAAAAGTTGTGATTCGGCGCCCCGACTATCAAATCCATCCAAAGCATAATGAAACGGAATACTGGCCTATTACCTACGTAGAACCAGCAATCCCAAACTCGAAGGCCATTGGTCTTGATATGGCTTTTGAAGCGAATCGTTACGGCGGCATTAAAAAATCTCGGGACAGTGGAAAGGCTCAATTAACCGGCCCAATCACCTTAGTTCAAGATTCCAAGAAAACCCCCGGCTTTCTTCTCTACACACCATTTTATAAACAGGGTAAAAAACCAGCGAGCAAGGAAGAGCGCCGACGGAAAATTGTCGGGGTCACCTATGCTCCCTTTATTGTGAGTAAATTAATGCAAGGAACATTGGCCAGTCAAAAAAGACAGGTGGGAATCAAGATAAGTGACGGCAACGACATCCTCTATGACGAAGACAGTGATAAAGACCCCAACCCGCTTTTTAGCAAAAAAGTTACGATAGATTTTTATGGTCGCGCCTGGGAATTTGACATCCGATCTGACCTGAGCTTTCGAGAAGCCTCAGCAAACAACCAACCACTATTCGTTCTTTTTGGCGGAATATTCATCGATTCATTACTACTGGGACTGTTCTTATTCTTATCACAAGCTAATCGGAGAGCGTTGAATTATGCAGACCAAATGACCACAGAACTGAAGATGCAAACCGAAAACCTGGAAAAGTCCAATGCAGAACTAAACGACTTTGCTTATATTGCCTCCCATGACTTAAAGTCGCCACTAAGAGGAATCGATCAGCTGGCTACTTGGATAGCAGAGGATATAGACAACAAAGAAGAAACACTTAGCCATTTAACCATGATGCGCAGTCGCGTTAATCGAATGGAGAATTTGCTAAATGATCTTTTAGATTATTCAAAAGTAGGGAAAATTGAAGATAAGATCCAATCAGTTGATTGTAAGAATACCTTAGAATCCATCTATGACTTACTATCACCACCAGAGACGTTCACCCTCGAGATTAGCGGAGGACTTCCTGTTTTTGATACCGTTGATACAGCCTTTCACCTGGTTTTTCGAAACTTAATCAGTAACTCCATTAAGCATCACAACGGAGATGACGGCACGATCACCATATCGGTAGAGGAGCAAGAACACTTCTATATTTTTAGGGTACAGGATGACGGACCTGGTATCGAACAAAAATTTCATGAAAAAATATTTGGACTATATCAAACACTAAGGCCTAAAGATGAAGTAGAAGGTAGTGGCATGGGGCTGGCTATCATCAAAAAAACACTCGAGTACTATGGGGGAAGTATCACTTTAAGCCCGGAGCAAACACAGGGAGCCTGTTTTTTTGTAAGCTGGCCAAAGAGGGTATCCGTTAAAACGTAGCCGTTCACCGGCTGCACCTCCAGGACATCTATTGTCTTTACACTGTTCGTCAAGATAACTCTATACTGTACGCTCGCCCCTAACGACTTGCCCTGCAGATTTAGTCAGGTATTTTTAAGTCGCAGGGATTAGCCTCCTGTTTGAAGAAGCGCTGACAAAAGGAACAATAAAATCATGGAAAAAATACTGATGGGCGAATGCCTCTGCGGCAGCATTAAATTCTCTGTAAAAGATAGTTTTAGGGCTTTTTACCAGTGCCATTGTAAACAGTGCCAACAACTTACTGGCTCTGCATTTGCCTCCAACATACTCACCGACCCAGACAATATCGAGTGGATAACTGGCCAACGAAAAACCACCAACTATGTACATCCCTCAAGGGATTTCTCTAAGTCTTTTTGTACAACTTGTGGTTCTGCAGTACCATTTATAAACAAAAGCAAAACCTCACTCATCGTGCCCGCAGGCTCACTCAATACGCTGCCTGACATTCAGCCGCAAGCCAATATCTTCACATCAGAAAAAGCCTGCTGGCTGAAGCCAGGCCTAAGGGCACCAGATTTTACCGGTTTCCCAGAATGAATATCACTTATAGAGAAACGAATATCAAGCAAGCCCATGATAACCTGAATAAACTTAAGTAGCGGTGCCAACACTCAGTGTTTGAGGGCGATGAGCTACAACACTCAAACCTAGCAGCCATAATTCGTAGGCTGAACCCTATGGCGTAAAAACACCGTCACTGGGCTAATGCCATACGCTCAATAGTTGTCACTCATGCCTGCTTTTGATCTATTTGAGGCCGCAACAGCAAAGTGGTCGAGGCTTACATGGATTGAGCATGTTACATTTTCGATGAGAACCTGCAGCGGTTACGGCACAGCAGCGGCGAGTTGTTGTTTTTCCGCAGCCAACTCCGAAAAATTATCAGCCCAGTCGAGCAGCTCCCGGCGCAGTTTTTCCTGTTGCTTGTCTGTCAACGTACTCTGTAGTGCGATCATCAGCTCGATACCATGAGCGGTGTTAGCCACGTATCTTTTTTGGTATTCACTAGACCAAAAGCTATCCGCATCAACGAACAATTGCTCGATCGCCCGCTCGAAGCCCGGCTCTGTCCGGGCCGTGAGAGCCGATTGGAAATTGGCGGTCCAGCTGCGGCGACTTTGAGCCCATTCGCTTTGACTGCTGCCCACCGCCTCAGCCCAGCGACTAATCAACTGTTTTTGCGGCTGCGACAGCGAGCCAATAAATTGTTTTGCGGTTTTCTCAGTTCGCTTTACTCGTTTTTCAAGCCGTTGCTGTGGGCTCATACGCAGGAGTTTTTTACTGCGTATGCGCTGTTTTTCTTCAATATTATCCAGCATATCCTGCACTTGCTGGTCATCCAACTGAGACAATAGCTCAGCCGCCGCCGGGGTAACTTCGCGCATAATGTCCCGCACAAACACATTGATTTGCTCTACGTTGCGCTGCAATTCCGCCGTTGTTAG
>Ga0209395_1005987_pt1 | contig 13402 bp, 10 predicted proteins | sample GOMGulsemesocosm_3_FD_184635 | JGI IMG/M metagenome (GOLD analysis project Ga0209395, IMG submission 184635) | Methane-oxidizing microbial communities from mesocosms in the Gulf of Mexico - GOM9D Gulf of Mexico (SPAdes) (version 2) | ecosystem: Environmental > Aquatic > Marine > Cold seeps... | reverse complement strand
AGATTTTGACTTCTTTATTGTGTCTAAAGCCAATCAAATATTATTTATGAAAAATAATGATTTGGAAGGATATATTGAATACTTTAAAGAAAATTATAAATAATATGGAAACTCAAGTAAACTTAGAGGAGTTATTAAATTCTACTGAATCTAATCAAGTTAGCAAAATTAACAATTCAATTTTTGAAATTAATAATGAGGTAATTGAAGTGTTAGGAGTAAATTTTGACACGAAAGAACTGAATTTTCGTCATAACCATTCTACACATACAGTGCAGTTTAAAAATAACTTAGACTTTGTTTTGGATAAAATGGGAATTAAAAGAACATTTGAAGCAGTTAATACTGACGTGAAGGCACCAATGCCTGGTAAAGTGTTAAGTGTTATGATTAATGTTGGAGATGTAGTTGCTAAAGGTGATGGTATTATGATTTTAGAAGCTATGAAAATGGAAAACGTTCTAAAGGCTGAAGGTGATTGTGTTATTAAAAGTATTTTAATAGAAGCAGGTAAGTCTGTTGAGAAAGGTGAAGTGATGATTGAATTAGAAGATGCGGAGGCTTAACGTTAAGCTTATAAATAATAATTAAAAAGGGTTCTACAATTAACTGTAGAACCCTTTTTTGTGTTTAATAGTGAAAATTTTAATCAAGTTATAATAGAATTTTAAAATGCTCAAATACATCTTTTGCTAATTGACTTCTATGGTTTGGGTGAGCGATACTTATCATTAATTTAGCACGTTCTTTTAAGTTTTTACCATATAAGTCAACTGAGCCATGTTCTGTAATGATATGTTGAACATGCGCTCTTGTTGTAACTACCGGCGCCCCCTTTTTTAGCATTGGAACTATTTTAGGAATTCCATTTTTTGTTTGAGAAGGTAAGGCAATAATTGCTTTTCCATCTTCTGATAGTGTAGCACCTCTAATAAAATCCATTTGACCACCAATACCAGAAAAGTGTTTAGTTCCAATTGAATCTGCACATACTTGACCAAATATGTCAACTTCAATAGCACTGTTAATAGCAGTCACTTTTGGGTTTTGTCTAATGATTCTTGTGTCATTTGTATAGCCAACATCCATCATGTTAACAATGGGGTTTTCATCAATGAAATCGTAAATCTTTCTAGTACCAAATGCAAAACCAGCAACAATTTTACCGAATTCCGTATTCTTATTCATTCCATTGACAACACCACATTTAACAAGGTCAATAATTCCATCAGAAACCATTTCTGTATGAACACCTAAGTTTTTATGGTTAGTTAAATACTTTAGAGCAGCATCTGGAATGCCACCAATACCCATTTGTATAGTTGCACCATCATCCACTAAATTCGCAACGTGCTTACCAATTGATTTTTCAATGTCAGTACTTTCTTTTAAATGTAATTCGAATAAGGGGTCATTAACGTGTATAGCGGCATCAATTTTATCAATTGATATAATTCCATTCCCATGCACAAATGGCATGTTAGGGTTGATTTGTGCAATAACATATTTTGCGTTGTCAATAGCAGAATTTGATATATCTACAGAACAACCTAATGAGCAGAATCCTTTTTTGTTTGGTGACGAAACCGTTACCAAAGCAACATCAAGTGGCATTTTGGTTTTAAATAGCTTAGGTATCTCGCCTAAAAAAATAGGAATATAATTGGCACGTCCAGACTGTACATAAGGACGCATATTTGAACCTACAAAAAAGCAATTAATGTGAAAACTGTCTTTGTATTCCTCCTTTGCATAAGGTACTTCTCCTTCTGTATGAATAGAAACAATTTCTACATGACGTAATTCGTTATGACGTTCAGACATAGCATTGACCAATTGTTGAGGTGTTGCTGCAGCTGAATGTATAAAAACTCTATCGTTTGATTTTATTATTTGTACTGCTTCTGCAGCTGAATCATATACTTTCATATCTAATTTTTTTTTGCAAAGATAGATTGATTTTGAATATATAATCAGGCATTTTTTATGACAGAAATCACAATGGTTTATGATTGTAATCCATAAAAAAGGTTCTACATGAATTGCAGAACCTTTTTTAAAATTATATGATTTCGTATCAATATAAAAAATGATGGTAAGGGTATCTTTTTTCAAAAACGGCTCTTACTTCTTTATAGATGATAGCTTTAAATTCGTCAATGTTTGTTTTGTCTTTTGCAGAAATGAAGATACATTGATCATTTAACTTAGACATCCATGTTTGTTTCAATTCCGCTAAAGCAAATGTTTTTCCTTCAGGGTGGTACCCTACAGATTCTGGAGAAGGATTGTAAGCATCAATCTTATTGAAAACAACAAAGGTTTTCTTTTCGTTTTTATCAATTTCTGCTAAAGTTTCATTTACCACATTGAATTGATCTTCAAAATAGGGATGCGAAATATCTAAAACATGAATTAAAATATCTGACTCTCTTACTTCATCCAATGTAGATTTAAATGATTCTACTAATTGATGCGGTAACTTTCTAATAAATCCAACAGTGTCAGATAATAAGAATGGAAGGTTATCAATGACTACCTTTCTAACGGTTGTATCCAGTGTGGCAAATAATTTATTTTCAGCAAAGACTTGAGATTTACTTAATAAATTCATGATAGTTGACTTTCCAGTATTAGTATACCCAACTAAAGAAACACGCACTAGTTCACCTCTATTACCTCTTTGAACTGACATTTGTTTGTCAATCTTTTTAAGTTTTTCTTTAAGGGTGGTTATCTTATGTTGAATAATTCGTCTATCCGCTTCAATTTGAGTTTCCCCAGTTCCTCTCATTCCTATTCCACCTTTTTGTCTATCAAGGTGACTCCACATTTTTGTTAAACGGGGCAATAAGTATTGAAGTTGAGCTAATTCAACTTGTGTTTTAGCATGTGCAGTTTGTGCTCTTGATGCAAAAATATCTAGTATTAAGTGATTTCTGTCAATAACTTTAATGTCTAAAACAGCTTCAATATTTCTTAATTGAGATGGTGATAATTCATCATCAAAAATCGCTATATCTATTGAATGAGCGTCAATATATGCTTTTACCTCTTGCAGTTTACCTTTTCCAATGTAAGTCTTGTTTTGAGGCTTATCTACTTTTTGTAAAAATTTACGCTTTGTTGTAGCGCCAGCAGTGTGCGCTAGGAATTCTAACTCATCAATATACTCTTTGGTCATACTTTCAGATTGCTCTTGAGTGATAACACCAATTAATACCGCTTTTTCTGCTTTTTTGTTTGAATTAAAATGACCTATTTCCATATGTGATTTTTTACTATAAACTGTCAAAGATTAAAACGAATAAAATAAAAAACGGTAGTCTTAAATTTTGAATCTTTGTATTATTTCTTAAAACAATCCTCCAGCTAATACATGTCTAAATGGCCAAGGTATTGCAATTACTGTAACTATTAACGCTATAGAATAAAAAATTAATATTTTTCTAAATTTCATTCTTGCAGCTTCCTCTTTTTTTGCTTTTGAATATCCCATTGTTACTAAAACAACGGCAATTGTCATCATTAGTGGGTGCTCTATTGTAAAGAATCTAAAAGGTTGTGTCATGTCAAAGAAAGCTGTTTTCGCACTTGAAAATAATAAGCTAAATCCTATTAAAACCATTGTGTGAAAGGTAATTAATGTTCCTAAAGCAAGCATTTTATGCTTAGCTGTATATTCTTCAGCATTTTTAATACCTTTAAATGCTTTGTAAATTGTAAATATGATTAAGATTAAAGCAATCCATCTAAATCCTGAGTGTGCGTGTAACATATTTTATTATTTTTACACAAATTTAGTTTTTTAATTCAAGCTTTACATTTTATGTTTAATTATTTTTTCACAATTACATTCTTACTTTGTACTATTAGCGTAAGTGCACAGCATATTGAGCCTCAAAATGGAGTGTTTCAATCAGATAACACAATTTACGCCATTACAAATGTGACTATTCACAAGTCGTCTACTGATAAAATAGAATATGGATGTATCTTATTTCAAAATGGTGTTATTTTAAAGGTAGGGAGAATTACAATTCCTAAAAATGCGGTAGAAATTGACATGAAGGGGTATACAGTCTACCCATCATTCATTGACCCCTACTCTTCATTAGGGATTAAAAAGAGGGTAAGTAAAAATTCTAATCCGTATCCACAATTGAATTCGTTAAAAGCAGGGCCTTATTATTGGAATGAAGCAATTCATCCAGAAGTGAATAGTTATAAATTATTAGATGAGAAGTTGTTAAAATCTAAAAAAGATTTGGTTAGTCAAGGTTTTGGTACTGTGAATACACATCAAAATGACGGTGTTAATAGAGGGATGTCAGTGTTGTTGACATTAGGAAATGGACCGTTAAAAGAAAACGTGATTAAAACAAAAGTGGCGAATCATTACTCTTTTTCAAAAGGAGCATCAAAACAAACTTACCCATCAAGTCAAATGGGTTCTATTGCTTTGTTACGACAGTTCTTTTATGATTTAGATTGGTATTCAAACTTAAAATCTAAACATTCGGATAATCAATCCTTTGAGTCGGCTAGAAATAATCAAGAATTAACCCATATTTTTGGAGTGAATGATAAATTAGAAATATTAAGAGTTAATAAAATAGCGAATGAATTTGATATACCATTTGTTGTAAAAGGAGGCGGAGATGAATATCAAAGAATTGATGAAATTAAAGCCACAAATACACAATTAATTATTCCAGTTAATTTTCCTAAACCATATGACTTGACAGATCCTTTTATTTCTAGATATATTACCCTTGCTCAATTAAAGCATTGGGAAATGGCGCCATATAATCCTTATTTATTAGAGTCTAAACAAATTGATTTTTCATTTACATCTGATGGTTTAAAATCAAAAAAAGAATTTTTAGCAAACATCAAAAAAGCTGTTAAACATGGTTTATCTAAGGAGTTGGCTTTAAAAGCTTTAACTGAGAATCCAGCTACATTTTTAAAGGTAAATGATTTAATAGGGACTTTAGAAAAAGGTAAATTAGCAAACTTTATAATAGTGAAAGGTGATTTATTTGAAGAAGGTGAAATTGTTGAAAATTGGATTCAAGGCCATAAAAATAAGGTAAAAGAAAGTAATGTTATTGATGTAAGAGGGGAGTATGAGTTTAAAATTAATGAAAAATCTTACGCTGTTTCAATTGGTGGAACTGTAGAAAAATTAACGGGGACATTAACGAGTATTGAAATGGTTACTGAAAATGAGATTTCAAAATTAGATACGTTGAAATCAAAATTGCAAATCATATTCAAGGGTCAACAAATAAGTGTGTCTTCTGTTGTGCTGTTATCTGAGTCAAAAGGTGTTTTACAATTCAATGGTTCTTATTATAGTAAGCTGGAATTGTTTGAAGGTAATGTGTTACAACCAAATGGTGAATGGGCTAAATGGAGTGGGATTAAATCTAAAGATTTTGAAGATAAATCTAAACCAAAGGAGTTTGACGTGGATACTTCAGCGGTTTCAAATACTCACTTTCCGAATATGGCTTATGGATTTTCGGAATTACCAGAACAAAAATCATATTTCATTAAAAATGCTACACTTTGGACTAATGAAGAGAAGGGAATTATAAAAAATGCAAACTTATTAATTGTAAACGGAAAAATTAGATCAGTAAATAGTAAAATGGTGTCTATTCCTAATGGTGCAATAGTTATTGATGCAAAAGGAAAACACGTCACAACTGGTATTATTGATGAACATTCACATATTTCAATAAGTAAAGGGGTTAATGAAGGTGGTCAATCCATTTCTGCTGAGGTGTCAATTTCTGATGTAGTTAGGTCTAACGATATTAATGTGTATAGGCAATTGGCAGGAGGTGTAACCACTTCTCAGTTATTACACGGTTCAGCAAATCCAATAGGGGGGCAATCAGCATTAATAAAATTAAAATGGGGCTATTCTCCACAAGACATGATAATTGATTCTGCTGATGGTTTCATAAAATTTGCGCTAGGAGAAAATGTGAAACAGTCTAATTGGGGAGATTTTAACCGTGTAAGATTTCCACAAACTAGGATGGGAGTAGAGCAAGTGTTTTATGATGCCTTTACCAGGGCTAAATTGTATAAACAAGATTTGGAAAATTATTCAAGTTTATCTGAAAAGGAAAAAGAAAGTATTGACAAGCCTAGAAAAGATATTGAATTGGATATTATATTAGAAATAGTGGAGTCTAAACGTTTTGTGACATGTCATTCTTACATTCAATCTGAAATTAATATGCTTATGAATGTGGCAGACTCAATGGGGTTTAGAATAAACACATTTACTCATATTTTAGAAGGGTATAAATTAGTGGATAAAATGAAAAAACATGGTGTTGGTGGGTCAACTTTTTCTGACTGGTGGGCTTATAAGTTTGAAGTGAATGAAGCTATTCCTTATAATGCAGCTATTATGCATAAAGGTGGAGTTGTAACCGCTTTAAATTCTGATGATGCTGAAATGGGAAGACGTTTAAACCAGGAAGCTGCTAAGATTGTTAAATATGGTGGAGTGTCTGAAGAGGATGCATGGAAGATGGTCACTTTGAATCCTGCTAAACTGTTGCATGTTGACCATAGAATGGGAAGTTTGAAAACTGGTAAGGATGCAGATATCGTAATTTGGTCAGATAGTCCTCTTTCGATTAAGGCTAAAGTGGAGAAAACATTTATTGATGGTATTTTATTTTATGACCAAGACATCAATTTAGAATTATATAAAAGAGATCAACAGGAACGAAAAAGAATAATTAATCTAATGATTGAAGCTAAGGATGGTGGAGCTAAAACTCAAAGACCAACGATAAAAAAACATAAACATTACCACTGTGACACAGTGGGAGAGTAATTTATAATACAGATTAATAAACAAAGTTGAAATGATAAAAATTATAACATTTATTTTAATGGCTTGTCCGTTAATTGGATTTAGTCAGGTGCCTACGCCCTTATTAAAACAACATAACACTATTTTATTACAAAATGGATTGGCTCATATCGGAAATGGGGAAGTAGTTAATAAATCGAGTATTGGAATTAAAGACGGTAAAATACTATTTGTTAAAAATGCATTAACTTATAAAGTAGTAAAGTCAGATTGGGATACCATTATTAATATAATGGGTAAGCAAGTGTATCCAGGGTTTATTGCAACTAATTCAACTATTGGATTAACTGAAATTGATGCCGTAAGAGCAACCAATGATTTTATGGAAACTGGGGAAATCAATCCTAATGTAAGGACTTTAATCGCATTTAATACAGATAGTAAAGTATTATATACAGTTCGAACAAACGGTATTTTAGTTTGTCAATCAACACCAAGGGGTGGATTAATTTCAGGTACATCTTCAGTTATGGCAATGGAAGGTTGGAATTGGGAAGATGCTGTTTATAAAGCGGATGATGGAATTCATATTAATTGGCCCCAAAAGTACACTAATTCTGGTTGGTGGTCTGAACCAGGTGATATTAAATCAAATAACAAGTATTCTAAAACGGTAGACCAATTGTTAAATTATTTTAAAAGAGCAGAGGCCTATCATTCAAATTCTAAAACAGAAAACAGAGATTTGAAACTAGAAGCTATGAAAGGTATCTTTAATGGTAGCTCTAGAGTCTATATTCATACGGATTTTGCTCCAGAAATTAATGATGTAATTGATTTTTCAAGAGAATTAAAATTAAAATTTCCGGTTATAGTTGGTGGATATGATGCCTATAGATTGACGGAGCGATTAAAGGAAAATAAGTTTACGGTTATGCTGGAAAACCCACATCATTTACCTCATTTTGAAGGTGATTTACCGTCTATTAATTATGAAATCCCGAACAAACTTCAAAAAGCAGATGTGTTATTTTGCATTCAGAATTCAGGAAATATGGAGGTGATGAATGCAAGGAATTTACCGTTTATTGCTGGAACAGCAATGGCTTATGGGTTAACTGAGGAACAAGCAATAGCAACTATTACATTAAATGCTGCTAAAATTATGGGAGTTGATAATAGAATTGGTTCGTTAGAAAAAGGAAAGGATGCTACGCTATTCATCTCAGATGGTAATGCCTTAGAAATGAAAACTAATGCAATTTCCTTGGCTTACGTTAAAGGCAATCGAATTGATTTAATTAATCATCAAAAGCAATTATCTAATAAGTATCACGGTAAGTTTGGGCTAGATCAATAGTAAATTAAAATTGACTAAACTTCTCTTTAACTAATGCTAGCGTATCTTTAATTTCATTTAAATCGTAAGAAGTTACCAATTTTACACGGTATTCTTTGAAATCAGGTATGCCTTTAAAGTAGTTAGAATAATGACGTTTCATTTCGTTAATTGCTAATCCCTCACCTTTCCACGCTACGGACATTTCTAAATGTTCTAAAGCAATATCAACTCTATCTCCAATGTTTGGTTTGTCCAAGTGTTCTCCAGTTTTCATGAAATGCTTAATCTCATTAAAAATCCAAGGGTAACCAATGCTTGCTCTACCTATCATGATGCCATCCACATCATATTTGTTTTTATATTCTAATGCTTTTTCTGGAGAAGTAATGTCGCCATTTCCAAAAATAGGAATGTGCATTCTAGGGTTGTTTTTTACAGCTGATATTAAGCTCCAATCTGCTTCTCCTTTATACATTTGCTTACGCGTTCTACCATGAATTGATAGCGCTTCAATCCCTACATCTTGTAAGCGTTCAGCAACTTCAATGATGTGTTTAGAATCTTCATCCCATCCTAATCTTGTTTTTACCGTTACGGGTAAGTCTGTCATTTTTACAATTTCCCTAGTCATTTCTACCATTTTAGGGATGTCTTGTAAAATTCCAGATCCAGCACCTTTACAGGTTACCTTTTTAACAGGGCAACCATAATTAATGTCAATAATATCAGGATTTGTTTTTGAAACAATTTCAGTCGTGCGCTTCATGGACTCAATGTCGTGTCCAAAAATCTGAATACCGATTGGGCGTTCGTATTCATAGATGTCCAATTTCATTACTGATTTTGCCGCGTCACGAATTAAGCCTTCAGAAGATATAAATTCAGTGTACATTAAATCAGCGCCATGTCGTTTACATAATGCTCTAAAAGGTGGGTCACTAACATCTTCCATTGGGGCAAGAAGTAATGGGAATTCACCTAAATCTATATCTCTAATTTTTACACTCATCTTACGACAAAGATAAAAACAAAAAAGGATGTTCAAATACTGAACACCCTTTTATTATTTCTAGTACTCAAATACTAATGTACTGAAGGGGCTCCAAATCCTCTTGGGTTGCTCAATCTATAAGATAAGAAAAACTCCATAGCTCCAAATCCACCAGTACCACTATTTAATGATGAGGTATTAAAGTCGAATGAGGCACCAATACTTAAACCGGCCATGTGAAAAATAGTGTTCAGTACAACAGCATCATTTATTCTGTAGTATGCACCAAATTCAATAGATGTTCTTTTGTGGTAGGCTGTATGAAGTGATTTACCTTTAAGTAAAAAGTCAAACCCACTACCTAGAATAAATAATTTATTAGGTCCTTGAATGAACATCATACCGTTTGGTCTCAAGGTAAAGTTTGAATTTTTTCTTCCGAAATTACCATGAGCTGTTATTGATAGTTTTCTATATAGACCATTTTCATCTAAGAAGTAGCTAATTTTTTGCTTAGTTAAATGTTGTCCTGAAACGCCAATACTGAACCAAGATAATTTTGATAATTCAGTTTGAAAATATACGCCTGCACCTAAATCAAACTTATTAACGGAAAGGTTTTCTGTTGGAATGAATTCATTATTGGCTATACCCTGATTAAATTCTATTCCAGTCCATTGGTTGTCCCAAGTTGCATTTGGGTTTTTTAAGCTTCTCTGATAAAATGATGGAGATATACCAAATGATAATTTGGTTGTTCGGTTTAAACTTACCGCATAGTTAACAGGTACAGTAATTTGATTTACAGAATACAATGCATCTCCGGAAACGTCATTGTAAAAATTTACACCACAACCTAACAAACCGTTTCCGACTTCAAATCTAGTGTCAAAAGCTGCAGAAATAGTTCTAAAAGGATTGTCTGATAAACCAGTCCATTGATTTCTGAAATTTGTGAGTAATTGATATTTGCCTTCAAAAAATCCAGCAGTTGCGGGGTTTATTTGTGACTTAGTATGTTGAAACATGCTAAAGTGTTTATCTTGTTGCGCGTGCAATGATAGTATTGAACTAAGTATTAAACTTAAAGATAATATTGAATTTTTTGTTATGCTCATGTCTAAATATTATCTTATTAATGTGATGTTACCTTTCAGTGAACCAGTAGAGTTGTTCAATAATGTGTATTCTAAAGTCCATACAAAAACACCAGGGTTTTCTGGTTTTCCATTAAAACTTCCATCCCAACCATGGTCTTGATTATCTGTTTGAAAAACGAGTTGACCATACCTGTTGTAGACCGTAAATTTCATTTTTGCTAAACCAAACCCTTTCACTACTAACTGATCATTGTTGCCATCAGCGTTTGGAGAAAATGCTTGGGGTACTCCTATACCTTCAATAAAATTGACCATTACTTTAACTGTGTCCTCCGCCGTACAACCATTTGGGTCGGTTATGGTTACAATATAGTCTGTGTTTAATTGGGGTTGTGCATAAGTAGTTGAGCACGTATCGCAATTTATATAGTATGTGTTCGGAGTCCATAGTAAATCTCCAAAAGTAGTTGTAAAGGAATTTAATTCTGCTTCACCCCCTAAATCTATTAGTGTGTCATGAAATGCTGTGATGGTTGGTAAATCAAACACAGTGATTGAATTTGTCGTTGAATTTGACTCTCCATCTGCATTAGTAACAGTTAATTGTATAGTGAATACACCAATAGTATTAAAGCATATAGTGTTAGGGTTTTGATCTGTTGATGTTATAGGGTTGGCACCTGTGCCAAAATCCCAAAGCCAAGAAACAGGTGCGCCACTAGATGTGTCAGTGAAGTTAATGCATGTGCCTAAACAAACGTTGTCAGTAAATTCAAAGCCAGCTAAAATGGGTGCACAGTCGGCAACATTAATTGTAGATTGTAAGGTGTTCGTACAACCGTTAGTTGTTCCAGTTACTGTGTAGGTAGTTGAACCAGCTATAGGGGTAAATGGGGTATTGTTTGTAATACCATTGTCCCAAGTATAGGTGTCTGCACCAGTAGCGGATAATGTAACTTCATCACCTGTGCATACTGTTGTGCTTGGAGTGGCGTTAATCGTTAGTGTAGGATTGGCATTTACAATAATTGTTTGAGTGAAGGTTTCATTAAGTATACCATCTGTAACGCCTAAAGTTACGTCTATTGATCCTGGAGTGTTAAATGTGTAATCTTGTGGTCCTTGTCCAATAATTGGAGTTCCACCATCAAATGTCCACCCCCAATTTGTGATAGCTGTGCCTGTTGTTGTGCTTGCATCTGTAAATGTTAACGTAGTACCTTCACATATTGTTGTAGCTGTAGTTGTGAAATTCGCTGTTATTAAAGCTGAGCAATCTGTTATAGTCACAGTAATGGTTGAAACAGCATCAGGGCATGGCGCTGTTCCTGGAACTGTGTATGTGAATGTGTATACATTACCAATTGTCAATCCGTTTCCATCAAAAAGTGCTGTTCCCGGAGTAAAGCTACCACTTATCACAGTAGAGGTTTCAAGCCAAGTACCGCCTAAGTCTTGACCTCCTCCTAATAATGTGTTTAAGTCTATTGATGTTTCTGCAGGAGTAGCATTACTGCAAAAGTTGTACGTGTTGTCAGTTCCTGAATTTGCAGCGCTATTTACAATAATTGTTTGAGTGAAAGTTTCATTAAGTATGCCATCTGTAACGCCTAAAATTACATCTATTGATCCTGGCGTGTTAAATGTATAATCTTGTGGTCCTTGTCCAATAATTGGAGTGCCACCATCAAATGTCCATCCCCAATTTATGATAGCTGTACCTGTTGCTGTACTCGCATCTGTAAATGTTAGAGTTGTACCTTCACATATTGTTGTGGCTGTAGTTGTGAAATTCGCTGTTATACTCTGTGCAATTGAAAAGTTTGTTAAAAACAAGAATAGAAAAAATCCTAGTTTTGATATGGTTTTTCTCATGATATAATTAGATTACAATTAGTGAAGCTATAAAAAAAGCACTTTATTACTAGAGTGCTTTTTGAAAATTAATAATTTATTCTTTTCCTGAAATCAATTCGAATAGTTCATTTAAATCAGGTGTGATGATAATTTCAATTCTTCTGTTTTTTGATTTATCGGTTGGATCTTTTGGGTGGAATTGAGAGCGACCACCAGCAGTAATAGTTTTTGGTTCCATATTAGAATTACCTAACATTATCTTAGTAACTGATGTTGCTCTTAATACACTTAATTCCCAGTTGTCGTGAGGGAACTTAGCGCCTTTTAATGCATCTGAATCAGTATGTCCTTCAACTAAAATATCTATATCAGTTTGAGTTTCTAAAACTTTAGCTAAGTCAATTAACGCACTTCTTCCTTCTGCGCCGACATCTGTTTTACCAGAGGCAAATAGTAATTTAGCCTCCATACTTACATAAATTTTACCGTTTCTCTCTTCAACTGTAAGTCCTTTATCTTTAAAACCAAGTAAAGCTTGTGCAATTTTTTCTTTAAGTAATCGAGTCGATTCATCTTTGGCTGAAATGATATCTTCTAATTCTTTAATGCGTTGTTCTTTTTGATCTAATACTTTTGATCTTGCATTTAATTCTTTTTCTAACTCATTTAATCTATCTTCTTTTCTTTGGAGTTCTATTCTGGTTCCTTCTAAGTCTTTGATTAGATTTGAGCTTTCTGTTGAACCATTGCTTTGCAAAGTAGCATATTTAGATTCTAATTCTTTATTTAATTCTCCAATTTTATCATATTCTACTTGTAATGAATTGTATTCATTTGATAATTTTTCCTTGTCTGCAGATAAAATGTCTACATTTTCTTTAAGCAAGTTAACCTGAGTATCAGCCTCTTTTAATTTGTTCTCATAATCAATTGATGATGATTTAAATGAAGTTTGTTCAGACTGGCTTTTGTTATAGTTTTCTTCTAAATCTTGGTATTTTTTTAAAGGTACACAAGATGTAAATAGTAAGCCAAGAGTTAAAATGGAATAGATACGTTTCATTATAATTTATTTTTAATGTCTTTTTGATTTACAAAGGTCTGCTAAATACTTATTCCTTATGGAATGATTAACAAGAGTTTTAAACAAAATTATTTTATTAATGTAACCTATTTATATATTTATACTTATAAAATAGCAAGGAGAGAGAGGTCAATATACTTGTAACCTAGGTTATAATTTATTGTTTGGTTAAAGAAGA
>Ga0209395_1005985_pt1 | contig 13404 bp, 10 predicted proteins | sample GOMGulsemesocosm_3_FD_184635 | JGI IMG/M metagenome (GOLD analysis project Ga0209395, IMG submission 184635) | Methane-oxidizing microbial communities from mesocosms in the Gulf of Mexico - GOM9D Gulf of Mexico (SPAdes) (version 2) | ecosystem: Environmental > Aquatic > Marine > Cold seeps... | reverse complement strand
TACGCTGGGAAGCGTTACTGGGCTTCAATAAATCAAGCCTAAATAGGATACTCTGGACCACTCAGTTTATTTTCAAATGCTAGGAAAAATCAGTGAACACTTATCAAGAAAACAATCAACAGCGGGTGGCGCTGGTCACCGGTTCCACCTCCGGCATAGGTAAAGCGATTGCCCAGCGCCTTGCCGCTGACGGATTCACGGTTGTTTTCCACTCCAAATCAACCGCCGCCGAAGGTCAAAGACTGGCCAGCGAATGCCCCAATGCCACCTACACACAAGCCGACCTGGCCGATCAAGAACAGGCGAAGTATTTAATAGCCGACGTTTTGTCTCGCCATGGGCGACTCGATGTACTGGTTAATAATGCCGGTATTAACGCCTCCATCCCCCACGGCGCGCTTAAAGAGGCCACCGCGGAAGTATGGCGCAAACTCTATGAGGTTAACGTGATTGCCCCCTGGACGCTGATTGGCGAAGCCGAGGCCGCGCTCAGGGATTCATCAACAGCAGACTGCCCCAGCAGCATCGTCAATATCAGTTCACACGCCGGTGTGCGCCCCAAGGGTGCGTCCATCCCCTATGCCGCGAGCAAAGCCGCTTTGAATCATGTCACTCAGCTGCTGGCGCTGAATTTATCGCCTGACATTCGCGTCAACGCGATTGCACCGGGTCTGGTGGATACCCCCATGACGGAAACCTGGGTTGAAGCGCATCAATTATGGAAAGAAAAGTCGCCCATGGGACGCGGCGCGCGACCCAGTGAAATCGCCGACACAGCGTCCATGCTGGTGTCCAGCAGTTACCTAACCGGTGAAATCATCATGTCCGATGGCGGCTTAAATCTGACGTAATAAAACCCGCTAAACAGTAAGCGAGCTTAGCACCGTCTAAAAAGCGCCAGAAAAAATATAAAAAGGCGAAGCTCTGCAGGGTTCGCCTTTTTATAAGCCGAAAGCCGCGCTAAACCCCAGCACAGACTCGCGTTGATAATACCCAGCGCCTTCTAATCTGCAACGGCGGCTATTTTCTGCAAGACAATACTGGCAATTTCCCCAGGCGCCTGCATGGGCATAAAGTGAGTGAGGTGGTCCAGGTGCATGTCTTGCCCCTGAGCAAAATTACCCGCCAGTGCTGGCCAGGTAGGCGAATAGGCAAAGTTTGCTGTCAGCCCCTCTTTGGCCACCATGGCACGCAGAATAAGCACCGGCGTTTGTACGGCTTTAACCTGATTGTGAATATCGGCATGGGCGCCCGCCGAGGCGTAAATACGGGCTTCCGTTTCAGGTGTGCAACAAAGGGTCATGCCGTCGCCCGTCTCCTTCTCTCTCAATCCGTACTGACAGTAATCCTGTAGCGCCGCAGGGGTAAACAGTGAATAGGGCGCCTTGTCACTAAAGCGATCAACCATGGCCTGCACAGAGTCAAACTCATGGCGGCGCTTGCTGGTGGGGTGATCGCCGACAGGTCTGTCTTTCAACATTTCATAGATGGCTGGGTCGAGTATCACCGGATCGATCAAGACTGCCGAATGAAAGCGCTGCGGCTCTTGTGCCAGCGTCTTAACCAGTGCGTGACCACCCATTGAGTGGCCCACGGCAACCGCATGGGTCAGCTCAATCGCTCGAACAAACTCCAACAGATCACCACAGTAATCAGGCCAGCCCTGCGCCATCTCTCCCTGACTTTTCCCGTGACCTCGCTGGTCAACGCTGATGATGTGCATCGGCGGTAACTGGGCGATCATCTGATCCCATACCCGAGCGTGAAAGCCGGTTGCGTGTACCAGCAGTAGCGTCGGCTGGCTGCCCTTGAGCTCTGGGTGCCACTCGTAATAGTTAAGCTTGGCCCGAGAGAGGTTAATCTGGCATTGGCGGGGATTGGTCATATTCATCGGCTCTTACAGCTGAATTACAGAGAGAAGTAGTTTAGTGAAAACAAGGGTTATTCACACTGACTAAAGACGACATTTTTGTGGATACTGAGGCCTGCCTGCCCAATACATCACAGCTCTGTCACTCATTGTCAGGGCGGGTTCTGAAAATTCAGTGGCACCCAAGCCAAACCATTCAGGCAAACGCGATAGCTTGCGCCACCTTGATGGAAACCTACTTAAGGACGAGACAGAATCAATAAAAAAGGCGAACCTCAGGGAGGTTCGCCTTTTTTATTGAGCAATGCACAGGAACGCTCTAAACCCTAGCGCAGACTCTCATTAATATTACCCAGCACCTTCGAACCCGGGCACAGTTCTTCCTCGCTCAAACCGCGCAAGGGTTTTTTGGTCGATGAGATATTCTCATGCAGGTCCTGTGAATCCGAGTCCATATAGAGCAGGCCGGTGAGTATCTTGCCATCGGCCTTGTACTCGGCCATGGTGGACAAAGCAGAGCTGCGGTCGCGCACATCCAGTCCCTGGTCCATTTTGCACAGGTGCACCACCGAACCGTCGTGCAGGGTGACCTCTTCCGAGCTTTGGTCTGGGTAGCAGGTTTTAATCTCATCGCGCATGGGTACAAAGTCGACCGTGCCCGTTGCCGCTAAATGATCTCGAACATGCTCATAACCCTTGGTGGATTCAGGGTTGTTGTTAAAGGTCACACAGGGGGAGATCACATCAATAAAGGCAAAACCGCGATGTGAAATCGCCGCCTTAATCAATGGGATCAGCTGCTCTTTGTCACCGGAGAAACTGCGGGCGACAAAGGTGGCACCCAGTTGCAGCGCCACACTGGCTAGATCTATGCCTTCAAAAGGACTGGGCTGGCCTTTTTTACTGCGCGAACCCATGTCGGTGGTGGCTGAGTCCTGTCCTTTGGTCAGTCCGTAGCAACCGTTGTTCATGACAATGTACATCATGTTGAGGTTGCGTCTTACCGCATGGGCGTATTGCCCCATGCCAATCGAAGCCGTGTCACCATCGCCGGATACCCCCACGTAAATCATTTCACGGTTGGCCATATTGGCGCCGGTTGCCACAGACGGCATACGCCCGTGCACCGAATTAAAACCGTGGGAATTACCGAGGAAGTAGGTCGGTGTTTTGGACGAGCAGCCAATGCCCGACAACTTGGCAACCTGATGCGGCGCAATCGACATTTCGAAAATAGATTGCACAATCGCGCTGCTGATGGAGTCATGACCGCAACCCGCACAGAGGGTTGAAAGCGCACCCTCGTAATTTTTCTTGGTGAAACCCAGGTCATTGACGGGCAGGTCGGGGTGGCGAAACTCTGGACGAATATAGCTCACGACTGGTTCTCCTTCTGGGCCGAGTGACGCAGCGGTGTAACGTTATTTACCTTGAGGCGCGACTTCACCTTATCCACAATAAAGCTGGCGGTTAGGGGCATGCCATCGATGTTGAGTATTTTCTGCAAACGCTTGGGGTCTATCTCACACTCGTTGACCAGCAGCGAGCGCATCTGCGCATCCCGGTTTTGCTCAACCACAAACACCGTTTCATGCTGGGCAATAAAATCTTCGATCTCTTGGGCGAATGGGAAGGCGCGAATGCGACAGGTGTCTACCGCAATGCCCTGCTCACCGAGCACATCCGCCGCCTCTTCGGTGGCGTACATAGAAGTACCAAAGTGCAGTATGCCCACACCGCTGCCACCCTCGCGGGTAATAATTTCTGGGGCGGGCACATAGCTTTTGGCGGTTTCCCACTTGTGCAGCAAACGCTCCATGTTCTTCACATACTCATTGCCATCTTCTGTGTAGACAGCGTATTCATCACGGGAGGTACCACGGGTGAAAAATGAACCCTTGGTCGGATGCGTCCCCGGGTAGGTGCGGTAGGGGATGCCGTCGCCGTCTATGTCCTTGTAGCGCCCAAAGCGTTCGGTCATGGTTTCCAACTGCTCGGCGCTGAATACCTTACCGCGCTTGTACTCTCGAGCGTCATCCCACTCAAAGGGCTCGGAGACATACTCGTTCATGCCCAAATCAAGATCAGTCAGCATGATGATCGGGGTCTGCAGCTGCTCGGCCAGATCCAAGCCCTGAGCGGTCATGTCGAAGCACTCTTTGGGCGTCGAAGGGATGACCAATACATGTTTGGTATCGCCGTGGGAAGCATAGGCGCAGGCCAAAACATCGGACTGCTGGGTGCGGGTGGGCATGCCCGTCGAAGGGCCGCTGCGCTGCACATCAATCAGCAGTGCGGGAATCTCGGCAAAGTAGGCCAGCCCCAAGAACTCACTCATCAGTGAAATACCCGGCCCAGAAGTGGCGGTAAACGAGCGCGCACCGTTCCAGCTGGCACCAATCACCATACCAATGGCCGCCAGTTCATCTTCGGCCTGCACTATGGCGAAATTGTTATTGCCGCTGCCCGGATCAATGCGCATGCGCTTACAGTATTTCTCAAACGCTTCAATCACCGAGGTCGAGGGTGTGATGGGGTACCAACCGGCCATGGTTGCGCCGCCATACACAGCGCCCAGTCCACAGGCCGAGTTGCCATCGACCAGAATCTTGTCGGTGTTGCCGTCGCGTGCAGCCACAGTGGTATGCAATGGGCAATTCAAATTATTCTTGGCGTACTGAAAGCCCAACTCGAGCGCGTGCACATTCGGGGCAATGAGTTTTTCTTTGCCTTTGAACTGATCTTCGACCAGGTCCGTCAGCACTTTAAAATCGATATCAATCAGCGCGGCCAGCGCACCGACGTAAATAATATTTTTAAATAACTGACGCTGGCGCGAATCCTGATATTCCTGCAGGCAAATTTTCGTCAGCGGCAAACCCACAAACTCAATGTCGTTGCGCATCATGCGCAGGTCAATGGCCTTGGTGTTGTCGTAGACGAAGTAGCCGCCGGGTCGCACCTCTTGGATATCCTTGGCCATGCTCTGCGGGTTGACGCAGACCATGATGTCGATGCCGTCACGGCGCGCCAAGTAGCCCTTGTCGTTGACTCGCACCTCATACCAGGTGGGCAAGCCTTGTATGTTCGAGGGGAAGATGTTTTTGGGGCTGACCGACAAGCCCATGCGAAACAGGGCCTTGGCAAACATGTTGTTGGCACTGGCCGAACCCGTGCCATTCACGTTTGAGAATTTAACCACCAGGTCATTCACACAGGCTTTACGATTAAACTTACTGTTAGGGTTATTCATCTTCACGACTCCTGACACGCCGATTCACAACCGGCTTTGGTCACGTGATAACTAAATTTCTGCATATCCCAAGCGGCCGTCGGGCAGCGCTCAGCACACAGTCCACAGTGCAGGCACACGTCCTCGTCTTTAACCATGACCCTAGCCGTAGGCAGCGCATCGGAAACCAAAATAGCCTGATCGAGGTTTTTCGCTGGCGCACTGAGCTTGCTGCGCAGCACCTGCTCTTCATCGTTGCTGGTAAAGGTCAGACAATCGGTAGGACAGACATCCACACAGGCGTCGCACTCAATGCACTTGCTCTCTTCGAACACCGTTTGCACATCGCAGTTGAGGCAGCGGCTGGCTTCTTTTAAAGCCGTCGCCACATCAAAGCCCAACTCCACTTCCAGCAGACGATCTTTCACCGAGAGCTGCACATCCTCGTGGGGCACGGCGTAGCGCACATCTTCCACCACCGGGCTGTCGAAACTCCACTCGTGCACGCCCATCTTCTGGCTCACCAGGGTCGTGCCAGGCGCCAGACGTTGCTGGACATCTTCACCCTGTAAAAACAAATCGATCGACACAGCCGCCTGATGCCCGTGGGCAACCGCGGTGATGACATTCTTAGGACCGAAGGCCGAGTCGCCACCGAAGAAAACCTGATCCAGCGTTGACTGAAACGTCGTCTCGTCGACCACCGGCATGTCCCACTTGCCAAACTCCAGGCCCAGGTCGCGCTCAATCCATGGAAAAGCATTGTCTTGCCCGACGGCGATACAAACGTCGTCGCAGGCAATGATCACATCCGGCTCCCCGGTGGGAATTAATGAGCGCTTACCATGCTCGTTGTACTGAGCAGTGACCTTCTCAAAGCGCATACCCACCAGCCGGCCATCTTCTATAACAAATTCTTTCGGCGTGTGGTTCTCATACATTTCCACACCTTCACGCTCGGAGTCTTCGATCTCCCAGGGCGAGGCCTTCATTTCGGCGCGCGGGCTGCGCACCACCACCTTGACCTCATCGGCGCCTAAGCGCAGCGCCGTGCGACAGCAATCCATGGCGGTGTTGCCGCCGCCGAGCACAATGACTTTACGACCAATATTTTCAGTGTGCTCAAAGGCAACCGAGCCCAGCCAATTAATGCCGAGGTGTATATTCGCACTGCCCTCTTCGCGGCCCGGCAGGCTCAGGTCGCGGGCCCGAGGTGCCCCAGTGCCCACAAAAATTGCGTCGTAACCCTGGCTCAAAACGCTGTTGAGGCTATCGACATGGTGGTTATAGTGGGTGCTCACCCCCATGTCAGTGATGTAGTTCACCTCTTGATCCAGCACCTGATGTGGCAATCGAAACGAGGGGATTTGGCTGCGCATGAAACCGCCACCGGCCGGTTGATCATCGAACAAGTCAATCGTGTAACCGAGCGGCATCAAATCACGGGCCACGGTTAAAGAAGCCGGGCCACCACCAATCAACGCCACGCGCTTGCCATTCTTTTCTGTCGGTATGAGCGGCATCGCCTTGGCAATCGCCGCATCATTCTTGTTATCCGCCGCGGCGCGTTTTAACCGGCAGATGGCCACCGGCTCATCCTCAACACGACCACGGCGACAAGCTGGCTCACAGGGGCGATCACAGGTGCGTCCCAGCACACCGGGAAACACATTGGACTCCCAATTAAGCATGTAGGCTTCGTCATAACGGCCGGCGGCAATTAAACGGATGTATTCAGGAACGGGAGTATGGGCGGGACAGGCGTACTGACAATCTACAACCTTGTGGAAATATTCTACATCACGGGTATCTGTTGGTTTCACCACTATTCCCCAGCGCTAAGCGCTCGTTAGATCTTATTATTTTTATGGCTTTTGTGGGGGCAATTTATCCTAGCCAAACGCAGCTGCTTTAAAATCACCCATGCATTCATTATTTGTTTCGGCGTTTTTTTTACTACGTCTAAATGAGGTAGGAATTCGTCAGGCGGACAACACAGTAGCCCCACCTTTAGAATAGCCTGACCGTTAAAGGCTTGTCACAAGCACTGAAACAGTACGGCGGTTTTAACTCAGTCGCCATACCGCCATCACGTAAAGTAATGTTAATCAAGAATCAGCGCTCGGCGACAGAGCAAACCTTACAAACACCGCGACAGAATAAAAGTCAGGAGCTGGCGGGTTACGGACCACTCGCAGGTGTTGAGCAATCACAAGCTGATTAGATGATCATAACTGAATGAAATTCAGTTATCTAGTTTAATTCAACGCGGGATCACATCACTCGCGCTTACGCGGACAACTGCATGTATTTTCCCAGGTAGTGATCTTCATCGCCGTAGAGCATGCCCAACAGCAGCAAACGTTTGAAGTGATGCCCCACATTCAGCTCATCGGTCATGCCGATGCCGCCGTGTAATTGCACCGATTGCTTGGCGACAAAACGTCCAGCCTCGGCCATCTTAACCTTGAGAGCCGCACAGGCCTGCGCGGCTTGATCGCTGCCTTCGTCAAGCAAGATTGCCGCGTTAAACAGCAGCGAGCGCGTTTCTTCAACCTTCAGGTACATATCGGCCATGGCGTGTTGCAACGCCTGAAACTTGCCGATGGGCTGACCAAATTGCTCGCGGGTTTTGGTGTATTCAACGGTGCTGGCAAGCAGCGTTTGCATAGCCCCCAGAGCCTCACCGCCCATGGCGACAATGGTGGTGGCCAAGACCTTATCAATATAGCTTTGCGCTTGGCCCGCTAAACCCAGCAACTGCCCTGAGCTGAGCTGCACATTATGCAACTGCACATGGGCGCCGTGGCTGCCGTCCATCGCCGAGAAGGGCTCGCGGCTTACACCCCCCTGCGCGCCATCAACAATAAACAGACTGATGCCCGCCTCGGTCGCCGCCGTGACAATCAAGAAGTCAGCGCAGTGGCCGTTGAGTACCGCCAGCTTGCGCCCGTTCAAAACGTAACCCTCGGCGTTTTTCTCTGCGCGGGTGTCAATACGCGACCAGTCGTACCCCCCCGCCAGTTCGGCAAAGGCAAAGGCCCACTGCGACTGCCCAGCAATAATGTCACCCACGTATTGATCTTGCTGAGTACTGTTACCAGCATTCTGTAAAAAACCGCCACAGGTCACCACGGTGCTCAGGAATGGCTCGCGCATCAGCCCCTTGCCCATGGCTTCGGTCATTACCATGAGATCGACGGCGCCGCTGCCAAAGCCGCCCAGGGCTTCACTAAACGGCATACACAACCAACCCAGTTCGGCGAACTGTGCCCAGGCTTCGGTATCGAACCCCTGCTCTGTTTTAACCAGCTTGCGGTGACGCTCGACATCACAGTGGTCGCGCACGTATTTAGCCACGCTGTCTTGCAGCAGTGTTTGTTCTTCCGACAATGAAAAGTCCATAAATAACCTGTACGCCCTTATTGTGCTGTTAACCATCAAGGCCACGACCACGCAACGGTCATCGACCTGACTCTAGTTCGTGCCATTGTCTTGAATCCTACCAAAGGACAAAAACAAAAACAATCAAGCCATACTGTTTTATTTTATGGAGTATTACCTTAGACTCAGTAGCAGTATTCGAGGCAGTGACCCTCAGGGTTTGGCACGATGAATAGAGCGCTGGCAGGGCCACTCAATACCCTAAAGCTGAGGCAAACACTGGGCCCAGACATACGCTAATCATCCCTCAACAGAATCAGGGCAGCCACGACTTTAAACCTAGATAAGGAAGCAGCATGAACGCGATCAATCCAATAGAAACGCCTGTGGCCATAGAACTCGACAAGCAGCTCGCCGCCCAAAAAGCCGCGTTTACACAGGAGGGGCTTGTGTCACTGGAAACCCGCCTTGATCGCCTCGACCGCTCGATCAGTCAGCTCATTAAATATCAGGGACCGCTGGCCGAGGCCATGCGCAGCGATTTCGGCCACCGCCCTGCCCAGCTCAGCAAGATGATGGATATAGCCGCTGGCGTTGGCCCGTTGCAACACGCCAAGAAGCACGTTAAAGCCTGGATGCGCGCCGAAAAGCGCAAGACGCTCTTCCCTTTCAATTTATTGGGTTCACGCTCGCGGGTTGAGTATCAACCACTGGGGGTCATCGGCATCATCAGCCCCTGGAACTTCCCGGTTAACCTTACTTTTGCGCCACTGGCACAGGCGCTTGCCGCCGGTAACCGGGCGATGATAAAACCCTCGGAATTCACCCCGGCCACCTCTGAAGTGATGCAACAAATGATCAGTGAGGCCTATGACCCCAGCGAGGTGGCCCTGGTCACAGGCGGTGCAGAGGTCGGCGAAGCCTTTAGCTCACTGGCCTTCGATCACCTTGTTTTCACCGGCGCCACCTCGGTCGCCCGCCATGTGATGGCGGCGGCGGCGAAAAATCTGGTGCCCCTGACACTGGAGCTGGGCGGTAAATCACCGGTCATCATCGGCAAGACAGCGGACAAAGCAAAGGCTTGTGATCGCGTAATGTGGGGCAAGGTGACCAACGCCGGACAGATCTGTTTAGCGCCTGATTACTGCTTTGTGCCAGAGGATGAATTAGACAGCTACGTCGAAGGCTTTAAAGCCGCCCTGGCCAAGATGACGCCAAGTCTGCTGGACAACCCCGATTACACCTCGGTGATTAACCAGCGACACTTCCAGCGCTTACAGTCCTACCTTGATGACGCCAAGGACAAGGGCGCCACCATTGTTGAACTCAACCCGGCCAACGAAGCGTTTATTGATCAGCCCTTCCATAAAATACCGCCGACGCTGGTACTCAACGCCAGCGACGACATGCTCATCATGCAGGAAGAAATATTTGGCCCGCTGATGCCAGTAAAAACTTATCGGCAAATGGATGACGTACTCGCTTACATCAACAGCCAGCCGCGACCACTGGGACTCTACTACTTCGGCAGCGACGCCCTTGAGGAGCGCAGCATTCTCGACCGCACCTGCTCCGGCGGCGTCACCATTAATGACGTGCTGATGCACGTGGCGCAGGAAGATCTGCCGTTTGGCGGCGTCGGCCCCAGCGGCATGGGTGCCTACCACGGGTTCGATGGCTTTAAGACCTTCAGCCATACAAAATCCATCTACAAACAATCCAAAATGGGCGTCGCCGCTATGGCCGGCATGACCCCACCGTTTAACGAGGCAACCGAAAGCACTATTAAACAAATGCTCAAAGGTTGAGTCTCTGCCACTGACGGACAAACACTATGAATAAAATGACATCACAGGCATTACGAGCAGCGTTTACCTTGCTGATTTCACTGGTTTGTTTTTCCCAGCAAGCGCTTGCTGATTCTGAAATGACGAGTGCAGATTCGGAAATAGCGGGTACTGCTTTAGAAATACGGGTGACGGGCGCCAAAGCCAACACCGGCCAGGTGATAGGTTCATTATTTTCATCAAAGGAAACGTTTTTAAAAGAAGCTGAACTGACTCAAACTCTTGCTGTAGATGAGCAGGGTAATGCCTCTTTCATCTTCACCAACCTGGCCAGCGGATCCTATGCAGCCAGTGTTATCTTTGATGAGAACAAAGATGGAAAAATGAACAGTTTTCTAGGCATACCCTCAGAAGCCTTTGGTTTTTCAAACGACGTCAAAGGGTTGTTTGGGCCACCGTCGTTTGAAAAAGCATCCTTCCAGTTTCCGCACAAGAAAGTGATCACCATCCAACTGGGCAAGGTTAAAGACTAATACTTTAGCCAACCAAATTAACAATAAAAATGAGACGAGCATGAGTGATCAAGTCACCAACTACGACAATGTAAAAAATTACCGACTGGACCCTGCACGCGAGCAAGAGCTGCGCAACACCGGCGGCGAGTGTACGTTCATCTGGGCCAACAAGGCCGGTCACCCATTGGGGGTCACCACCGCTTATGTAGCCGTTGGCGATAAGATTTGGATGACCGCCACCAAAGAGCGTGTGCGCATCAAGGCCATCGCCCGCGACGGCCGCTCGGCCATTGTCATCACCAGTAAAGGCACCCCCATGGGCAGCGGAAAAACCGTGACCTATAAAGGCCACACGGTGATTCACGACGACCGTGAAACCAAGCTGTGGATGTACAACATGCTGGCCCAGGGTCTGGCAGAAGAAGGCAGGCACGATCCAGACAACGCCTTCACCTCTAACCTGGACCCGGATATGTTTATCCGCTTTTTGGATACGCCTGAACGTATAGTTTTAGAGTTCAGCCACGAGATGTCCATCCCCTTTGACGGTGACAAAATGGCCGCCGGCACCGCCCAGGCCTACGCCGAATTCACCGCCGCCGACGCCGAGAAGAACGCCAAAGAAAAGACCTAAGCGGTGATATGTTGCAAAGGCATTAGTCTCACACCGTTTCCCGCTGCTGGTGTTACCGAGGCATTGGCAACCGCGGCCGCCGGTGTCATCAAGGTTGTTTTTGATGTTGGCTCACCCTGACGTCTTCTGATCAATATCGAACAGATAGCGATGGCTCACGCGGCAACCACAATTAATCGTATCGTTGCACAAGCTTGAGCTTATCTTTACACTGTATAGATAAACTCAAGCTACCGAAGTGGTGGTTGTGCACTCGCTCATCGCTGTATTTGTCGGAGCTGTGTCGCCTGCCTCTTCAAACGTTACCCAACTGAGATACAAGGCATGATAACAATAACATTAGGTTTGCTGCTCTGGTCACTGGTTCACTTTCTGCCGTCCATAGGGGCGCCACTTAAAACCCGCGTGGTGGCCTCAATGGGAGAGAACGCCTACAAGGGTATCTTCTCTCTGCTGCTGATTACCGCCATTGTGCTGATGGTGATGGGCTGGAAGCAAACCATTCCAGCCCACTTGTACAGCCTGCCAACATCAACACAACCATTGGCACTGCTGCTGATGTTATCGGGTTTTATCTGCCTGGCGGCTGCCAGCCTGCCAGCCAAAATAAAGCGCCTCATCCGTCATCCGCAACTCACCGGTGTACTGCTGTGGGCCAGCGCCCATCTAATACTCAACGGCGACAGCCGTTCGCTGCTGCTGTTTGGCGGCCTGGGTCTCTGGGCGCTGTTGGAAATCATCTTTATCAGCCGCCGCGAAGGCGCCTGGGTAAAAGCTGAAAACACCAGCTGGAGCAAAACGGCCCTGGCCGTAGTGATAGGCGGCCTGATCTTTTCCCTACTCGCCTACCTGCACCCTTACCTTGCGGGCGTGGCGGTGGTTTAAGCCACGCCACTCGAACGCTTACCATCACAGCCAGAGCTACCGCCCCCAGCGCTGATATTTACACGTTTCCTGAGTTCAAGTAATAAGTGCAACGCGCACCTCGCAGGCTATCTCCAACCCAACAGCTTGCGGGGCATTATTTGGCTTGGTGGACTCCTCGCGGTCTATTCAATTCTTCAGGTACGAAAGCGCTGTAAGCCCTCCTGCAATTGTTTAGACAAGGTCACGACCTGTTGGCTGGTAGTAGAAGCGCGCTGCGACAAGCTGGCGGTTTCACTCGCCAGATCGTCCACGCGCCGGGTGCGGGTATCCACTTCCAAGACAGCGCTCTGCTGCTCTTGAGTGGCGCGTTCGATAGCGCGGGTGCGCTCGTCAATCAAAACCACGCCGTGAATAATATCTTTCAGTGCCTCACCAGCTCTCTGCGCCTGAGCCACACTGGCATTGGCCGCCTGCTCACCATCTGCCATATGATCGGCTGCTCGATCAATGCCCTGTTGTAAGTTCTCAATGATTTCGTTGATCTCTGTCGTGGACTCAGCCGTGCGGCTGGCCAGCTGACGCACCTCATCGGCAACCACAGCGAAACCGCGGCCCTGCTCACCAGCCCGAGCGGCTTCAATCGCAGCATTTAAAGCCAGTAGATTGGTTTGCTCAGCGATGCCTTTAATCACGTCCAATACTGAGCCGATACTCTCACTGGCTACTTTTACATCGTCCATGCCCGCAACTGACTCTTTCACCCGCATCGACACACTTTCAATGACCACAACCGTTTCAGCAACTATGTCATTACCCTGCTCGGCGGCCAGGTCAGCCTGACTAGAAGCCTGATGGGCTTCCTCAACGTTTTTGAGAACAGAATGAGCGGTGGCGTACACCTGCTGCACACCTCCAGACATGTGGCTGATTTCACTCTGCTGCTCAGTAGCCTGACGCTGAGTTTGCCCGGTCAATGTCAGCAGCTGCTGAGCGGCCTCCAACGCCAGCACGGCATTGTTCTGAACGTCATGAATCATCTCGCTCAGCTCAGCCATCATGCGATCAAAGCGGCGCCCCATGTCTCCGAACTCATCGCCTGGATCTAGGTCAACACG
>Ga0209395_1005984_pt1 | contig 13404 bp, 17 predicted proteins | sample GOMGulsemesocosm_3_FD_184635 | JGI IMG/M metagenome (GOLD analysis project Ga0209395, IMG submission 184635) | Methane-oxidizing microbial communities from mesocosms in the Gulf of Mexico - GOM9D Gulf of Mexico (SPAdes) (version 2) | ecosystem: Environmental > Aquatic > Marine > Cold seeps... | reverse complement strand
GCCTTGTATGGATAATTACCCCACCAAATAGTTACCTTTAAAACCTTTTCGGGTAGTGTGAGGCCCAAGCTTTGGCTGCAACCAAAGCCTTCTTATACAACAGTTCGATGAACGCCAGGCTCCTCATTTGAGAGACCGTTAACAAGAACGAACGTTGTATAGGACTCCAAGCATTAAACTCGGATAGTCAACTGGGCCTCGAGCCCGAATAGCAAGGCGGAGTCAGCTTATTATGAATTGCACAAACAATCAAAAAGAAATCACCATCGGTGTCGATACAGGCAAGTTTCAACTCGATATTCACATCAGGCCTCTCGATATTTACTTTACCGTTGAGAACAATGATAAAGGCATCAAAGAAGCCATTAAAACAATTAAACCACACAAGCCAACACGTATTGTTATCGAAGCGACGGGCCGACTTGAACACCCATTTATTATGGCCTGCTCACAGGCTGATTTACCGTTCACAGTGGCAAACCCTGCACATGTTAAAAAGTTTGCCGGTGCCATTGGACGTAAAGCTAAAACAGATAAGCTTGATGCACAGCTAATCGCTCATTACGGAGAAGCTGTTAAACCACCTCTTTCTACGTTAAAACCTGAGAACATGCAGTTTATGAGTGATCTATTGTCTCGAAGAAGGCAATTGATGACGATGCAAACCATGGAAAAGAATCGACTACAGATAATGCCTAAAGAGATCTCAAGCGCCATCAAACCAGTCTTAACTGCGATTAAAAATCAGATAGAAAAAATAGATAATAAACTAAGTAAATTAATTGATAAGTGTGATGAGTACAAAGCCAAAAACACCATTATTCAAAGTATGCCAGGTGTAGGAAATGTAGTTGCATTTAACTTATTAAGCGACATGCCAGAGCTTGGTTATTTAACCAATAAAGAGGCTGCATCACTGATTGGTGTAGCACCATTTAATAAAGAAAGTGGTAGTTACGAAGGTCAACGAAACATCCGAGGTGGCCGACATAAAATTCGTACCGTAATGTACATGGCAATGATGTCTGCGATGCAATGTAATCCTGTTTTCAAAGCGACATATCAACGATTATTAGTGGCAGGTAAGCCAAAGAAAACTGCTATAATCGCCTGTGTTCGTAAAATGGTTATTATCTTAAATTCGATGGTTAGGGATGGTGTCATGTGGGACCCTAAAATGAATTAAAATTAGGAATTGACACCATAGTCACTTGTTATGTGTTTGCAAGTTGCAGCTCCAATAATAACAAAGAGCATATTGTTGAAAGACCTACAGCGCAACCTAAGCCAATTGTAATAGCTTGAGTTTGCCAACGGTTCAAAGATACCGAGTTATGAATAACAGGAATAAGCGCCCCCGAGCTTATGGCAATACCAGCAATAAAAAATAGGATTGGATATTGTAAATTTTCACCATTCCCATAAACCAAAACGACAAAGATTAAGCTCCATGCTGAAATTGAAATAACACCTATTTCAAGACTGTGATATATCCGCTTCCACTTGCGTTCTTCATTGTTGCAATACCATTCAATTTTTTTAGAAAGCAACTTCATTATTAGCCTATTAGTTGATAACGATTTACACATAACGCCGCGTTAAGCGGACTAAAATTGTGGGTTAAAATGTGTAGCGAAGCGAAACGTAACCCACTGTTTTAGTTCCGTTTAAACGCCTTGTTAAATGTACCTTACACTAAACATTGAATTGTTTTTTACCCCACCAATCAGGTAAAAGTTCATTAAGTGAAATGGTAGCAAAGTTATCTAAACTCTTAAGAATTTCCATTTCTCCATTTGCTTTATGCAACTGCATTAGATATTCACGACAAGCCCCACAAGGAGTTAGTATTTCTCCTGTAGAAGAAACGCAAACTAGCTTGGTAATTTTACACTCACCATTTGTGATCATATTTGCAACTGCGTTTCGCTCGGCACACATACCCAAAGAACACGCAGTATCAATACAAACACCTAAATAGACTTTGCCTTTGTCAGTTAAGATTGCTGATGCCACACTTCCAGCTGATATGAATGGAGAAATATCTCTAGGGTTTAGTGTGTTTTTAGCTTGGATATATAACTTTTCAAATTCCATTTCTAATACTCAATGAAGTACATTTAACGCCTTGCTAAGCGGATAAAAATGGTTGGCTATAATCGCGAAGCGATGGCCAACTGTTTTTATTCCGTTTAAGCAACTTGTTAGGTTTAAACCCACAACAGCGGGCGTAAACCTATTAATTTTGTTGATTTTAGTAACCCGCTTACTGACGAATTTGCTATGAAAACTGAACAAATCAGTTAATGAGTTACTAGCTAATACTTTGAATTTTAAAGTTAAACGATGAACTAAGCTACAACATATAACTGATTTATACGTAACTTGTGATTCAATCCAGAAATTGGATTATCAAACTCAGTAAACCATTTTCACAAACAAAGCTTCAGTTTAAAGCGATGGAAAAATCCCAATTCAGTAAAAAGGATAAAACCACCATCCAAATTGCGTATTCTCAAGTAAACCTAACGCCTCATTAAGCGGCGCAAAAGTGCTGGCTATACTTAGCGACGGAGGAGCAAAGCCAGCGTTTTTGCGTCCGTTTAAATGACTTGTTATAAGCCTACTCTTCGCAAGTTACCTTTAAAGAAAGTCCGTCTTTAAAAGCAAAATAATCTATACATTTTTTACCATTTATTACAATCTCTCGTTTACCAGAATCATCAAAGTGACCTGCTTCCATTGGAGATACAAAGCCACTATTGTCTAGGTCCATTTCTTCCCAAGTAAAGTCACTATTAAATAGAGCATTTATATAAAGCAAAACATAAATTACAACTGGTAAAAGCATTAAGCCAATTACAAATTTTTTAACTGATTTTAATAGACTACTAATCATTTAGTTCAACTTGGCTTATAACGCCCACATTAAGCGGACTAAAATTGTGTGCCAAACTTGTTGAGGAACGAAACATGGCACACTGTTTTAGTTCCGTTTAAATTGACTTGTTATAAGGATTTAGCAAGTAACTTTCGATCACGCTTCTGCAATACGATTGAGCAGATAAAGAAGAAATACGGTAGCAGAATCAATGGAATACTAAAATAAGACACCAATTGACTCTCGACCTGCGCCGACAACGGTTGAAGGATTAGAAAAATGCTGAGCAAAAGAAAAGACACTGGAGATGATTTGGTAACAAATTTCAATATATTTGTAACTTTTAACACATCTAGCGTGCTAACTACTGCAAACGATAAACCAGTAAAAAACATACAACTTTGAATCCAGTTAAAATCTATTTCGATAATCATACATATCCTTATAACGCCTCATTAAGCGGATAAAAATGGTTGGTTAAAATCGCGCAGCGATAACCAACTGTTTTTATTCCGTTTAAATGACTTGTTATGTTTGTTTGCTTAATTCTTGCTTGATTGTCTTTACGGTTTTACCACCAACAGCAATATTCTCATCCAATTGTTCTCGGATTGAAACTAAGAATAACTCTTTGGGTATACCCGTAATTTCAGCAGAAACTTCAGTTAATTTTTCGATTAGTTGCTCTTTAACTTCAGGTGGTAACTGACCTGATTCAAATGCTATAAATGGCAAAATTTTATTCCTTTAAATACTTGATGAAATTCTACTCATCGATAAATCCTATATAAACATAACGCCCGCTTAAGCGGACAAAAATAGTTGGTTATAATGTGGAGCGAAGCGGAACCTAACCAACTGTTTTTGTTCCGTTTAAAGCGCTTGTTAAGTGCCAATTATCGGCTACATATTTTGATTAAAACGGATTACATCCATGTCATTTCCATATGCCATAGCCATTTTATCAGTATCATTGAAATAGAACGTAATCCAACCATTATTCATTCGCTTTTCCCAATTTGATGATTGGCCATAACGCGATAGATAAAGTTTAATTTTCTTTCTCTTTCCAAGGAACGTTAAACGGCCAGTAGGATCGTTATACCAAACAGACGAAGCTATTCCGTTCTTTTCGTAAACAGCAACCTCAAAGAAAGCTGTTGATATTTTGTAAGACACTTCTTCATTTTCAACGGTTTTACAAATATCTTCATTTACACTTTTAAGAATATCAAGTGCATCAGATATTGGAATACCTAATGGAACATGAGGTGTTTCTATTTTTCCTGACCATATACCACGCAAATTGAGCAAATCCTTTTGGCATTTAACGCCTTGCTAAGCGGATAAAAATGGTTGGTTAAAATCGCGAAGCGATAACCAACTGTTTTTATTCCGTTTAAGCAACTTGTTATGTGTGTTTACGCTTAAAAAATAATTCATTTTTAATATTTAATGTCGTCATCTATTTGGCTATGGTGAGCTATGAACTCTTCCTCATCTAACTCACTTGGCATGCAGACCTCATACATATTAGGTTCTACTAATTCCAAAATATAACCAGCCCATTTTTTGTTGTAGTAAGTTCTAACACTACTGCGCGCCCATCCAGTATTTTCTATTATTTCATCGAGGCTGACGGTATCACCACTTTTATGGCAAAAGTAGTTAAATGCGCGCCTAGCTTTTGCATACTTATCTCGTGACATTTAAACATCTCCATTTGTAAAACCATAAACACATAACGCCCTGTTAAGCTGTAAAAAATGGTTGGCTATAATCGCGGAGCGATGGTCAACTGTTTTTTATCAGTTTAAACAGCTTGTTAGGTTTGAACCCACAACAGCGGGCGTAAACCTATTAATTTTTGTTAAATCCAGTAACCCGCTGACTGACGAATTTGCTATAATAAATGAACAAATCAGTTAATGAGTCACTAGCTAATACTTTGAATTTTAAAGTTAAACGATGAACTAAGCTACAACAGAAAATTGATTTAGACGTAACTTGTGATTCAATGCAGAAATTGGAAATTCAAACTCGGTAAACAATTACACAATCAAAGCTTCACTCAATTGCGATGGAAAAAGCACTTTGCAATTGAGCGATAAACCCACCTTTAAAATTGCGGATTCTCAAGAGAACCTAACGCCCATATTAAGCGGACTAAAATTTTGTGCCAAACTTGTTGAGGAACGAAACATGGCACACTGTTTTAGTTCCGCTTAAATTGACTTGTTATATGCCAAATTCTCCGTGGACAATGGCATATTCTTTTTTCAATGGTTTAGGATATAGCTCCCAAGCCCAACTTCTAGTTAACTTTTTCGTATCATTAAAATCTAGACTCTCAGCATAGCTAGTAGCAATTGCAGTTTTAACCTTTTGATCACCGTGGACTAGATAATTGTTTGCAATGCTGAAGCACAATTTAACTTTTTCAACATTACCATCATTAATTAATGACTGAGTGTATTTGTAAAAAGCTCCAACCTCAAAAACTAGCAAACCTTGTTCTGCATTGATTAAGGGAGCTAACTCAGGAAAGTTTTCTTTTAACTCTCTCAGTAGAGTACTTCTATCTAACATTGAAAACACCTGGCATATAACGCCTCGTTAAGAGGCAAAAAATTGTTGGCTATAATTAGCGACGAAGGAGCAAAAGCCAACTGTTTTTTGTCCTTTTAAACGACTTGTTAGTAGGCTTGTAGACAACGCTACCGCCATTAATTTCCTTCACTGTTTCTCGGTAACACGCTTGTTGTTTACCGAAGCTAATTAATAAATGAAGCCGTAAAATAACACATCCGAGTTTCACTTTTTACAATGAAAGGCTGAATGTGCGGACTCACCCCCACAATTAACACCACAGGAATTTGCAGAAACTAAAAACAGAATTCCGATTGCAAAACAACGCTAGGATAATGGAGCCAGATGCCTACAGTTTCTTAAATAAAAACTAGGTCTGGCGACTATTATCACGTAGTGACCATCAACGGAATGGGCGTATTTAGAAAACTCACAACCGGCAACACACCAATTGACGAACGCTAAACTGAAAAACAAAAAACATTGAAACCACTTGAAAACTAATTGAAGGTGTTTCTTTTAAGCCGACTAACGCCGCATTAAGCGGACAAAAATAGTGGGTTAAAATGTGGAGCGAAGCGAAACGTAACCCACTGTTTTTGTTCCGTTTAAATGCCTTGTTATGTGCTATTTCAAAAGAGCCACAATGATCACAATGAATATAAGTGCCATATCAAAATAAGCAAAATACTTATAACGAAGCAAGAGATTAATTGTTTGCTCAGATGCATTATCCTTTCTTACGTTGCTCAGCACATCAAAGCTTGAACTTAATCCAATCAATGACCACATTGATTCTTTGCTACTGAATACAGTAGGAGAGTCCATTTCAATCCAAATTTTAGAATGCTTAAGTCTTAACTCTCTAAGAACAAAAAACTTAAAAACAAGCTGATCAATCATGAAGATTGCAACCCCTAAAAAAACTAATGTGTTAAATACAGCTTCAATATTCATATATAACTCGGGCACATAACGCCCACTTAAGCGGACAGAAATAGTTGGCTAAAATTGTGGAGCGAAGCGAAACATAGCCAACTGTTTATGTTCCGTTTAAAGTTCTTGTTAGCTTTCTTTTACGCAAACTTCGATTTCCCTTTCATCGCACGCTTGTTTTAGAAATGTTATCTGTCGAGTGAAATAATCATCATTTAACCAACCTTTATCAATTGCGATTTCAATATGTAGACCCATTAACCATATATGACGAATTGAAACAAAGTCATCTACTATAGCTAAGTCTTGATCAGAAATATCACGAATTTCACGATAAGCTTTTATAAATGGCACCCATCTAATTTCTTCTTTTTTGGCAAGTCTTGCACTCCACTTATAAACCGCCAAATCATAGGCACGAAAACCAAACCCGCAACAATCAAAATCAAAAAAAGTTAACTCTCCACTAGATTTATGCGCGTTTCCAGTATGAAAGTCCCCATGACAGAACCCGTAATCTAATAAACCAGATTTGTTATTAACAATATTGCTTGAAAGTATTGATGCATAATTTTTTAAAAACAGCCAATCAGACTCTCTATCTTTTAAATATGGTTTTATACGGCTTAGTGGTTCTTCTATTAAATGTTCAAGATCGATTTTAAAACGCTCATGTTCAGCTCTAAAGCTTTCTGAATGTTTGTGTACTTTGGCTGCACTTTTTCCATATAACTCAGCATCAGAGCTATCATCACATGACAAACAACTACCCTCTGCGAAGCTAGTCATGATTGCAAAGCGTTCCCCCTCTGGGGTTGCAATAGAAATGATTGTCTCTCCACTAACTGTCGTTATTGGATACGCTACATTTACACTTTCAGTGTGAAGATGATTTAAAATGTTTAATTCAAATTCAATATCAGGTCTTTTTCGCCAGCCCATACGATAAATACGTAGTAGATATGAATCGCTTTCGGTTGTTATTTTATAAGAATCATTTACACCTTGGCGCAAAAAATCACAAGATGTTGGCATAGGTATATCAAACATTGGTGCTATTTGTGATAACAATTCATTTGGACAAAGCGCTGAATATATTGCGCCTATTTTTATTGATGGATTACTCATATACCCTCATTTGAAAGCTAACGCCGCGTTAAGCGGACTAAAATTGTTGGTTATAATGTGTAGCGAAGCGAAACCTAACCAACTGTTTTAGTTCCGTTTAAACGCCTTGTTACATGCTTATTGCACACAATCCTTTATAGACATTTTACCAAATATTTTTTCAAGCATTTTAGTAGCAATAACTTGCCCAGCAGTTGTTAAAGTCAATTTATGAAGTTCTAATTCATCATATTTTTTCAGAATACGAACAACATTAGGAAAGTTGGACTCAACATCATCTGTGTTTAAAATTGAATATTTTTTCTTAAAGTTATCTTTTAACGTATCGCTTCCCATTATATTTATATAATCACCAGCACCTGTTGCCGCTATCGTTTTTAGTTTATTAGCGGATATAGTCTTGCAAGACAACAAAAAATGACGCTCAAGTTTTACGAATATATTGTCTAGTGCAGCTTGATTACTGAACTCTAATGATTGAATAAAGTGATTTATTGGTAAAACACAAAGCAACTCATTCGTGAGCTTGGGAATAATATCTACAGCCGATTCGATGCAATTATCTACATAATCATCATTATCTTTGTCCAATCGAGCTTGTAACATTTCAGATAATAAATCGATATCAATCTTACTTCCTTTTTTTGCGGCTCCTTGGGTTGCAGAATTAAATGCGCTTTGTACATCAGGCTCTGCTAATTTTTTTACTTCTATCTGTTCTATTCTTTCATGAAGTTTTTTATATGTTGCCTGAACAAGTTCATCAACATTTTTTCTTGCCTTTTCTGCAGCGACTTCCTCTAATTTTGGAAAGTTTTCTTGAAGAAGAAGGTTAAATAACCTTTCACAACTTTCAAAGCTAAGTCCGACAGACATATCACCAGTGACTTGAATTGATGTGGAATTATCTTTAACGGTTGCTTTTTGATTCATCTTCTCTACCTATTGTTAAGTTCCCGCCAACCTGTATTCCGGTGCCGTTCTTGATTTTTTGTTTTTGTGAATTTCTATTTACAATTTTGGTTCCCGCATAGAGTAAGCCAATCAGTCCTAAAACAACTCCTATATAAGTTGCAATGTCTGGACCACTCAGACTTTTTAACCAATCTAGCATATAATGACTCCTAAATTATTTAGCATGTAACGCCGCTATTAAGCGGACTAAAATTGGGCAGTATTTTTGCGGTCTGTTTGCAAAAATGATGAACTGTTTTTGTTCCGCTTGAATGCCCTTGTTAGTTGATGCCGAGTAAGAAACTAGCAACAACCGTTAATTCTGTTCCCATTTCAGTATCGATTACTCAAATACCAGGCGGAAACTAGCAACCACATTTAGTAAAATGGCTCATCCAGTATTTTACGAAACTGAAAACCAAATGAAGCCTGTGATTACGAAAAAATAAGCTAATGATTTTTAAGCTTTTGGTCTTTATAAAAGTTAAAAATCTATTAGCGAAAATACCTTACTCTGGCTGAATGCGCTAACTAAATACACTTTCAAGGCACCGAATTGATACGTATTTCACAACTCAATTCGTATTAATTACTCATTGATTTAAACACATTAAACTAAGTATGTTTTAAGGCCAACTAACGCCTCATTAAGCGGCGCGAAACAGTTGGCTAAACTAGCGAGGAACGAGCGCGAGCCAACTGTTTCGCGTCCGTTTAAATGACTTGTTAGCCATTCAATAACGGTAAAACTATATCATGCAATAGATATTGCCCCTGCTCTGTATATATAACAAGTAAACCTCCCAAATTGAAGAATACAGTTACCCAATAGGTACTTATAAATTCACTTTTACTTGTCTTATGACGCAATTTCTTTTGTGCAAATAGTGCTCCAGGCCACCCACCGATTAGAGAAAATAAGTGCAATGTTGATTCAGGTGTTCTCCATCGATTGTTTTGAGCTGAATACTTATCCTTTGCGTATGCAAGAACTGTAATCAAACTGATAATTAAATATGCAAAACCGACAAAAACGGGAACCTTACCATTAAAAATTGATAGTATTAAACCAACACAGAAAAGCACTGTAAAAATAGGACCTAATATTGAATTCTTAGGCTTACTGCTTTTATTAGTATTACTAGAATTGCCTCTAGATTTCTCTCTACTAGTGTCACGAGAAAATTTGATATTTGTAGCTTTATATCGGTTATTATTTTCACTAACTAGTTCATAGGTGATCACTTCATCGTTTACAGGCCTACGCGATCGTGGATTGAAAGCTTTAATATGAACAAAAGCGCGAACACCACCTCCATTGGGTTCGACAAATCCGAACCCTTTATCATCATTCCAGTTTGTAACTTTACCTTGGAGTCTCATGTGCCCTCTCAAATTTGATGGCTAACGCCGCATTAAGCGGAATAAAATAGTTGCCTATAATGTGTAGCGAAGCGAAACTTAGGCAACTGTTTTAGTTCCGTTTAAATGCCTTGTTAGTTGTGTTTGGCGGTAATAATTACCTAAAGAAATACGATAACTAAAATAAGAAAGACTATCTAGTAACCTATTGAAAAACTTGGACTCAATTCAACTAAACAACACACTCGTGATTAGGATTTGAAAACTAGAAACCAGAATGACGCCATTATAAAATAAGCGGAGCTAATGGAGCCGATAATACCAGCTAACCCGCGAGTTAAACTTTTCACCAGACGACTATTAGCGACAGCATATTTTGGCGGAATGAGCACGTTACAAAGTAAAAAATACAAGGCAACGGCTTTGAAGATAACCAAACTCAAACCTCAGCCAGAAATACTTCGCATAAAGAATTACCAACCACGATTTTAAAAACCAACTAACGCCCACTTAAGCGGACAAAAATTGTTGGCTAAAATGTGGAGCGAAGCGGAACTGAGCCAACTGTTTTTGTTCCGTTTAAAGTGCTTGTTAGGTGCACTTTACGCGATAGTTTTGTCCATAAATAAACTAAATGGATCTTCGATATAATTACTAAACGGCTTACATTCTTTAAAGCCAAATTTCTTATAAAGTTTTTGAGCGGGTATAAATGCATCAGCGGTACCCGTTTCTAAACTTAACGTTTTATAAGATCTAATTTTCGATTGATTAATAATATGAGCTAGTAATTTGTCAGCAACACCCTTTCGAAAATGCCTTGATGATGTACGCATAGATTTTATTTCACCGTGCTCTTTATCAAGTTCTTTTAATGCTCCAATTCCTGCTAATTCTTGATTAATCCATAGACTCAAAAAAGTAATACTTGGATCTTCAAGAGCACTTAAATCTAATGCGTGAACACTTTCAACAGGTGAATGATTGAGCATATCCTCATGATGCTCCTGTAAAAGAGAAACGACCTCTCTATTCCTCAAGTTTCCAACATGAATATCCATTTCAAACTCCAATCTGAGTGTGCGCCTAACGCCGCAATAAGCGGACTAAAGCAGTGGGTTATAATGTGGAGCGGAGCGAAACGTAACCCACTGTTTTAGTTCCGTTTAATTGCCTTGTTAGAAGTTTTAACTGCCATGTAATGCTTTATTGATAAATGATGTTGTTTCTTTAGGGAGCACATACTCAAACCACATAAAGAAATCTCCAGAGACCAGATAATATGAAGCAAACAGTGATATTGAGACAATAATAATATTTAACCAAAACTGGGAATATTTTCTAGTTTTCTTCGCCAGCCAAGGTTCTTTTTCTTCTTCACTACCTGAGAATATGTAGCCCCCCATAATAGCAAAATATGTTGTTGAGAGGCTAAGACGAAACATCGCTAAAAATAGTAATATCACCCCTACGAGGTGAAACATGAACCACCTAAAATCTAAAACTGTAAAGTAATCTTTTAAACCAAAAATGCCGTAATCATTTATAAGTTGCTGACTAAATTTAAAATTTTCAGGCGCGTAATTTGGTGAGATTGCCTTATTTACAATAAAGAATGATGTTGCAAAGAATACCCCATAAAAAATCAAGTTTACATACCACCTCCAACCTGTAAAACGTCCTTTAAATAGACTATGTAAAATCCCGCCTGACCATAATGAAATTATAAAAACTGTCAAATAGTAAATACTATTGAGTATTTCAAGTCGATTAAACAGGTATATTGATCCTATTATTAGTAGGGAAAAACCTATTAAATAGGGCATTCCGTCATCATTCGATGAACTGTTATTGCTCCTTGATACTGGTTTTACAATATAATTTACGGTAACAGAGTTTATAGTTCCATTATTATAAGTATCCCCCTGTAATTTCCCTTTTCTTAACGCATCAATAATTAGACCTAAGATAACGCCCAATATAGTCATAAACAAGGATATGTATATATCAATTTCTTTAGCTTGTAATATTTCAAGTATTTCCATATCTAATCCGATAATCCCAAATGATTTCTAACGCCCTGTTAAGCTGTAAAAAATGGTTGGCTATAATCGCGAAGCGATGGCCAACTGTTTTTTATCAGTTTAAACAGCTTGTTATGTTTGCTCTTTCAATTTTTTCGAACTTAATTTAAAAGTGTATACGAAAATCAAACACAAAATTAATGCAAAAACAGTATGTGCAGTCATCCCCCTTATAAGAACCCCGAAACTTGGGTACAAGGATGGGTAATACACTATAACTGGCTCGCCAACTTTATAAAGATACTTATATTTAGGGTCATAATGACTCCTGCCAGTTGTTATGCGAGCATTAATTTTAACTCGGTATGAGGTATAAACCTCTCCATTTACCACATAGGAAAATTTAACTTGCGAAGCATTATCCCACCCAGAGCTTCTACTAATCTGTATGGTTTCGGATTTAATTACAGTTCCTTCAACTGAACTCCAGAAGTATGATGAAACACCTAATACAAGCCCATATAGTGCTAGAGGTGCTATAAATACATTCATCGCTACAGAGCCAAATTGAAGGTTTCCCCAATGCATAACACGTATCCTTGTGAAAACATAACGCCTTGCTAAGCGGATAAAAATGGTTGGTTAAAATCGCGTAGCGATAACCAACTGTTTTTATTCCGTTTAAGCAACTTGTTAGGAATTTACCCTGCTAAGTTCCGCTTAACAAGTTCGATAATACAGCATGGTTCAATCGTCTTCGGCATTTTTCACAATATCGCGGTATTCACGCATAGCATCAGCAATAGAACCCGTTGAATCATGTTCACTATTGGACTTCCATAATATATTTTTATCTTCATGAACTCCTTCAACAGGAGTTGTAATAGTAATTAAATCTTCGTTAATATTCTCTTTTCCACTCTCATTTTTACTCGTCATTTCGTAACCTTATTATTTATTTTAATTAAAACACACTCAATTACTAACACTGATTCCTAACGCCGCTATTAAGCGGACAAATATGGTTGGCTATACTGTGTAGCGCAGCGAAACGTAGCCAACCGTTTTTGTTCCGCTTGAATGCACTTGTTAAATGGCTGATATTTGCACAACAAATTGAAAATTCGACTTGTTGTAAAAAGCACTTCTAAAATTTAACTTTTCACTCAGCATGTGCATGAGCATGAGCAAAGTTAGACAAATAAAATTGTGAATACTGTAATGTGATGTTAAAAACCCAAATGCCCCATTCAATAACAGCTAAAACTCACAAATGACTAATTCCATCTCAGACCTATTAATATAACGTTTTTGGAAAGGTCACAACGCAATAAACCAAAACCAACTTCACAAAAAACACAACTCAAATTGGACTTGAAAAACACAATTAGAAAATACGGTTTGTAAGCCATTTAACGCCTCGTTAAGCGGCGAAAAATAGTTGGCTACAATTTGTGAGGCACGAACAAAAGCCAACTGTTTTTTGTCCGTTTCAACGACTTGTTAGCCATTAAATTCGAGTTTTATGTA
>Ga0209395_1005978_pt1 | contig 13421 bp, 6 predicted proteins | sample GOMGulsemesocosm_3_FD_184635 | JGI IMG/M metagenome (GOLD analysis project Ga0209395, IMG submission 184635) | Methane-oxidizing microbial communities from mesocosms in the Gulf of Mexico - GOM9D Gulf of Mexico (SPAdes) (version 2) | ecosystem: Environmental > Aquatic > Marine > Cold seeps... | reverse complement strand
GCCAGAAAAAAACAAGCAGTTATAAATGAACCAAATGATAAAGATACCAAAAACTACAGCAAAAAAGATTTTAAAATACTAGCAGCTATTGGACTTTGTTTTTTAAGTTTTGCTTATCTATCCGTACACATTGCCGCTAATAGTAGTCATTTACCACAAACCATGTTTAAACAAGCCTTAATTACTCGTCCATATGATGTATTACCGTTAGGACTTTTTATTTTTGCTGGTAGTCTATTTATCAACTTATACAAACAATTTCCTTCAATAGCTAAGTATGGTTTATTGCTAAGTGTTATCCCTGAAGTTACCACGCAACTGCATATGGCCTTTGGCTCCACCGCCCTATTTGATAACCACTTTAACATTGCCCATAGCTTAAAAATCATTGCTTATGGCTGCGCTTTTTTGGGTTTACTTTTTGATTTAAAAGCAACATCAATAAATGGGGTAACCCAAAGTAGCACTCAATCAACAGCCCAAGCTAAACTAGATAAACTCGATAAACTCGATAAACTCGATAAATTAGATAAAAAAGCTAAACAAGCATTACAAGATAAGTTATTAGATGTTGGCCATGCCCGACACTCCATTAGCATGCAAATACCTATTGCTGCTTTTGTTTTAGTATTAAGTGTCTCTACTCTGGTGAGTTTTTTATTCTATTTTGAAACACAACGCTTATTAACCCAACAAGCAAAAAGCGAGGTTGCCATAGAAAGTAACCTAGTAGATCCCATAATTGAGCAACTCTACAGCCAAGCTAATTCTGATATTTTATTTTTGAGTAGAACTCCCCCAATTCAGGGCATGATAGAGTCACTCAAAAAAAATGATACACATAATTATCAATTATGGAAAAATAGAATAGAACAAATATTCAGTGAGTTTCTCATAAATAAAGAGTTCGATTATCAAATTCGTTATATCGGTGTTGCCAATAATGGCCAAGAATTAGTTAATGTTCGTAACGATAAGCAAAGCATCGTTATACCAACATCTCGTTTACAGCAAAAATTAACCAGACCCTACTTCAAAGCAACTATTGACAAAGATCCCGGGCAAGTCTATTTTTCGAAAATAGAGTTAGCAAAAAATAATGGCAAAATTGAGCAGCCTAACAGAGCAGTTTTAAGGGTCGCCACACCTATATATGATCAAAGCTCAGGTGAAGTATTTGGTCTAATTATTATTAATTTAGATTTTGGTAACTTTATTGAGCACTTAAAAACAAAAGAGTTGAGCCAACTCTCATTTTACTTAACCAACGAAGCAGGTGATTTTGTTTCTCATCCTGACAACAATAAAACCTTTGGTTTTGATTTACAGCAAAGGTACTTAATACAAGACGAATTCCCTCAGTTAAAAATAGCTATCAGTGAACAATTACTCACATTTCCTCTCAATAGCGTCACTATTGATGATCATAAATATCATGGCCATTTTCAACAGATAAATTTAAAACGTTTTGATAACATTCACCTACTTAACTTGTTGATATTAAAAGACAGCACGGATATAGAGCAAACACTATCAGCTTATAGGATGCGCAGCTTACTACTGGGTAGTTCATTAGCGCTTATAGCCCTAGCCATAGCAACTATTGCAGCAAAACGTATTGCTACGCCATTACAGCAAATTACTCATAGTTTAGAAAACTATGAGAAATCAAATCAGTTAAGTGCCCTACCAACCCAGAGTGATACAGAAATTGGTGTGCTTGCACGAAGCTTTAGTAATTTATTTACCCAAATGCAGTTTGCTTTATATGAGCAAGAGCATTCAGCCTTATTAGCCAAACAAAGCTCGGAACAAATAAATGCTATTTTCTCTAGTGCAGCAGAAGGCTTTATTACCATAAACGAACAAGGTAGGATTATTTCGTTCAATCAGGCTGCACAAAAAATGTTTGGCTATAGCGAAGCTGAAGTTCTGAACAAAAACATCAATATGATGATGGTTGCTCGAGAAAGTACTAAGCATGATGGTTACCTAGACAAGTATGCGCAGTCAGGCATTGCTCATATTATGGGTGTTGGCAGAAAACTAACTGCTTTGAAAAAATCGGGAGAAGTTTTCCCTATTCATTTGTCAATATCAAAAGTTTCCAGTGAAGAGGGCGTGGTCTTTACCGGAATTATCCGCGATATATCAAAAGAGGCACAGCTGGAGTTAGAGCAAGAGCAACACCAACATGCACTCATGGAAGTCAACGAGAGGGTAAACTTAGCCACGGATGCCGCAGGTATCGGCATTTGGCAGTATGACATAAAAAATGACAACCTTACCTGGGACAAGTGGATGCATAAAATATATGCAATATCGCCACAAGAATTTACCAGTCAACTTGTTGATTGGCAAAATTCCGTTCATCCTGAGGATCGTGATGCAGCAGTTCTAGCAATAAAGAATGCAATAGAACAGCACTCTGATTTAAATTATGAATTTAGAATAAAAACACCCTCGGGCAGTATAAAACATATAAAGGCGATGGCTCTTATTAAGCTTGATCGCCAAGGTAATGCTGTGCAAATGACTGGTGTAAATATTGATATAACTGAACGAATACTGGTTGAACAAGAGCATATTGCAGCCAAAGAACTAGCTGAGGACACCGCTCGACATAAAGCTGAATTTCTTGCCAGTATGAGCCATGAGATCCGTACACCGATGAATGGAATCCTTGGTATGCTCGGGCTTCTACTTAGAAATGACTTAAGTGAAGAGCAAATGCACCGCGTTTCATTAGCAAACTCAAGCGCTGAGGCATTACTTAGTTTGATAAATGATATTCTGGACTTTTCTAAAGTCGAAGCAGGAAAGTTAGATTTGGAGATAATTGATTTTGACTTAAGAACCTTACTTGGGGAGTTTAGTGAATCGCTTGCTTTAAAAAGCCAAGAAAAAGATATTGAAATAATTCTTGATAATAGAGGCATTCAGCAAAGTCATGTAAAAGGTGATCCAGGTCGTATTAGACAAATTCTTAATAATTTAACCGGTAATGCGATTAAATTTACCGAAAAAGGTGAAATTGTCATTAAGGCAATACTGGAAGAGAATGACAGTCAGCTAACTTTAGAATGTAGTATTACTGATACTGGTATAGGGATCCCACAAGATAAAATATCAACCTTGTTCCAGTCTTTTAGGCAAGTAGACGCTTCTACCACCAGAAAATATGGTGGTACGGGATTAGGCCTTGCTATTTGTAAGCAGCTTTGCCAATTAATGAATGGCGACATTATAGTTACCAGCGTTTTAGGACAAGGCTCTACCTTCTCTTTTAGCATTAATTTAGCAAGAAGTGAGCAAGCACAAACTGTCATACCTAACGTAGATATTAATGATGTGGCTATTTTAATTGTTGATGATAATACTACCAATAGATTAGTCTTAAAGGCGCAACTAGAGCACTGGGGCGCCGTAGTGTATGAAGCCGATGGCGGCTTATCTGCTTTAGCTTTACTCGAAAGTAATAGAGTAAATAAAAGTCAGAGCGACATAAAAATGGCTTTTCTTGATATGTACATGCCTCAAATGAATGGCGCTGAGCTAGCTAAAAGCGTTAAAAGTCATCAAAACTTAAAAGATATAAAGTTAGTAATGATGACCTCTATGGCTGCCCGTGGCGATGCCAACTACTTTAAAGGTCTAGGCTTTGCTGCTTACTTTCCTAAACCAGCCATTACAAAAGATTTGTTTAAAACCTTGAGTTTATGCTTATCTGACTCTGACTCATTATTACAGGACTCTCCATTGATAACTCACCATTACCTACAAGAAATTGAACCTATAGACGTGGATATAAACAATAATAATTTCAGCCGATGCCGATTGCTATTAGTAGAAGATAACCGTATTAATCAAGAAGTAGCACGTCATATTCTCGCTGAATTTGACATTATTCCGGACGTTGCTGTTAATGGCTTAGAAGCATTAGCTCATATACAAGCAACTGAGACAGGAGTACCTTACGATATAATATTGATGGATTGCCAAATGCCCCAGATGGATGGCTATCAAGCTACAGCGGCCATCCGTAATGGTGAGGCCGGTGAGGATAATAAAACCATAACAATTATAGCCATGACCGCCAATGCAATGAAAGGTGACAGAGAGAAATGTTTAGCCGCTGGCATGACCGATTATTTAAGTAAACCTATCGATCCGATAAAAATTAAAGCCAAGCTATCTCAGTACTTTGAAGTAGCAAATAAAAATGAACTTGCCCTCCCTCCGGCTATTCCTTTAGAAGTGATAGCTGAGATTAACGTATCTGATGAAGAGCCAGTAATAACTGTTACGACAGAGGCAGAACAACAGGTCACTTGGCACAGGCAAGAGTTTAGTAAACGCTTAAATAACAATAAGGTGATTCAGCAGAAACTTGTTGAATTATTTTTAGAGGAAACACCTAAACAACTCAATGAATTAACAAAGAGTATCACTCAAAAAGATAATACTCTACAACATGAAATTAGCCATAAAATTCAGGGTATGTCAGCAAACCTAAGTGCTAAAGCATTATTACAGCATACCAAGGACTTTAATCAATATGTTAAGGAGCCTGAGCCCGTTCAAGATAAAGTAGAGGCCTTATTCCAAGCCATTGAATTAAGTTACCAAACACTTGAGCAAGAGTTAAAAGAATCACTCAGTGAAAAACTTATCGATAGTTAAATTATGAACTAAAACACTCTGATTAGCCTGCTTAAATTTGATATGACAGGCATATTAAGGTATTAATAGGCCTGCTAAAAACAGCAAAATAATAATAATAAAGAAAAGCTAAAGGTTTATACCAATTCCAATAAGTTTATTCCCCCTCAGCGAGAGTTAAAAGACTTAGAGGCAAGGCATTGATTGAAGGTAATGGTTATTCCCTTATCAAAATCAATAACGCTGCATATGAGCCTTTTAAACTCGCCCTTTGGGAACTTTCCAGCGATATGATAACTGCACAGAATTTCTTTCATATAGAATAACTATACGCAAAAAATTCTATTTGTTCTCAAACCGCTGGCAAGCTCTGAATGGGAACTAACTTAATGGACTTGGTATTACTTCACATGATCAAACGTATTCTGCCCATTTATCATACGGGTTGGTTTTATCTACTGCTATTATTCTGGGGTTTTAGCTTTTGGTATGTTTCTATTGGCGGTCTAAATTCATTAAATCAGTTGAATATGCATTGGCTAAATCAGTTTAAAGAAAGCAGTGTATCGCCACAAGAAAGTACGATATTAAAATCCGCCGATATTTTAACGTTACAATCGCCATTTAATGAGTCGGACATAACATCGTTCACGACACTTTTATCATATCATCCCAATAGTCAGCTAGTCTTTTTGGGGAAACAATCTCCAATATTTATGGAGAAACTTACTCAGTACCTACAATTAACACCACGTAGAAATAAAATTATAATCGACTCTGAACAAATCACCTCGGGGGCATTGTTAAAACCTCACACCACAATGGTTTTTACCTCGTTGCTCAATTGGCTACGCTTTGCATCTACACCTAATAAAGACATCTTACGCTCACCATATTTTACTTATACGCCTTTTCTGCAAAATGAACGAAACAGTATGCCTTTGCTATGGCACCAACAAGGGAAAACGTATCTCACCTTACCAGGGGAAGTATTTAGACAGTTAAATCCCGCCACCGAATTACTTATCAAACAAAACTGGCAATTAAGTTTACTAAACCAAGACTCCTCTTCAGCGATCCAAAAATTACCCTTAGGCTTTTTTGGTGAAATATTTATTTCAGAAAAATCACTCTCTGCCGATAAAACAAATCAGAAGACATCTGTCTCTAATTCATCTAAATTACTGCCGTTAAGTCTGTATATTCAGCGACATGATTCAACTTCTAATACTCACGATGAATACAAAGTCATCATAGTTACTGATAATCAAGGCTCTAATGAGAAAATACTCAAACCAATATTCAACAAATTGCTTCAACAAGATTTTTTATATCAAAGCCTATTAGTTATTATATTTACGTGGCTGCTCTTATTTTTAGGCATCGCTTTAATTTGGTTCATACGCCAGTTATCCTCAAAACAACAATTAGTCAGTGTACTTAGTTATATGTTGCTCCTATTTATTTTTCAATATGTGATGTTTAACCAGCAACAGTGGCTTGAAGTCACCCCAATAATAATGACAATAATAGGTACTTGGCTATTGCTCTTTTTATATCAAAAAGAATATAAGCTATTTTTAGTTGCATTGAATTATCAAGCCCCTTTGAACAATAGTCACCGACCTACGCCATTAATAAATCAAAATAGGACCTTACGGGAAAGCCCTCTCTCATCAACAGCAAAAAATGAATATGAACAAACACTAAAAATCGTTGATAACTCAATTCGAAATCAAAATACAATGAGTAATCATCCGAGTGTTGATAGCTTTGGTCGCTATCAAGTAGAAGGTATTTTAGGAAAAGGGGCAATGGGCATTGTTTATCAAGGTGTAGATCCTAAAATAAACCGTCATGTCGCAATAAAAACACTGCAATTGAGTGACGACGTAGACTCTCCTGAGTTTGGTGAAACTAAGCAGCGATTCTTTAGAGAGGCACAAACTGCTGGAGGGTTAAGCCATTCAAATATAGTCACGATTTATGATGTTGGTGAAGATAATCATTTAGGTTACATCGCCATGGATTTACTTACTGGCGCACCTTTGTCATTATTTACCCAACCGGAACAATTACTACCTACGCCTTTGGTTTATCAATTATTAATTCAGATAACAGATGCCTTAGAATATGCCCATAACCAAAATGTTGTGCATCGAGACATCAAACCAGCAAATATTATTTACGATGATGATTTACTAAAAGTTACCGTGACTGACTTTGGCATAGCCTACGTCAGTGATAACAGTAAAACACGTACAGGCATTATTATGGGGAGTCCATACTATATGTCTCCAGAACAGATACTTGGCTTAAAAGTAGATGGCCGTAGCGATATATTTAGCTTAGGTGTGACTTTCTACCAATTACTTTGTGGCCACTTACCTTTTGAAGGTGAGTCTATTGCCACAGTCGCTTATCAAATTACCAAAGCGAAAGCGAAAGCTGTCAATCAATACAATGCCAATTTACCTACCAGTGCTATTCGTATTTGTAATAAAGCCATGCATAAAGATATTGATAAACGTTACCAGTCTATGGCTGAATTTAAGCTGGCATTAACGAGTGCACTTAAACGTGATTTTAAAGTCACTACAAATTAAAAATTAAAGCACCTACATACGAATAAATTAAGTAGCTAAGCTTGCATAAAAATAAAGGTATAAACAGTTAACCCGCATGAATTATCACATTAAATCCCTTTGTCACCAGGGCGCGATTCGAGACAATAACGAAGATGCGATTAGTTACGGCGTTCATCAAGAGCTAGATGTTGCTTGGATGCTCATTGCTGACGGTATGGGCGGACACAATGCCGGTGAAGTTGCTAGCGCCATGTTAGTTGAGCATGTCAAACACGCTTGGGGAAAAGTATCCATAACTAATCAAGCCAATTGGCTGACTTGGATCACAGAACAGCTTAATACGGCTAATCTAAACATTCTTAAGCAAGCAAAAAACACCATAAGCCAACAAGGAATGGGGACTACCGGCGTTTTAATGGTAATAGAGAATAATAAATGCCACCTTGGCTGGGTTGGTGACTCGCGCGCATACACCCTAAAAGGTAAAGTATTAATGCAAGAAACTGTTGACCATACCATGCTGCAAGAATTAATTGATAAAGGCGCTATAAGTGCTACATCAGCAAAAAACTCCAAGGCTAAAAACTTACTTTCACAAGCCATTGGCGTTCGGGAGAAAATATCTGTTGATACTGTGACTGTTGAGATAAAAAATGGTGATACCATCATGCTATCAACAGACGGTTTGCATGACTATTTAACGGGGCAAGAAATTAGTCACTACTTATCGGAGTTTTCGACCGGTAAAGATGTCTGTCACGACATGATATATCGAGCAATGGCGCAAAATAGTAGGGATAACCTAACCGTTGGCCTAATCAATTTAGCTATGTAAATTAAGTAAGCATAAGTTGACTATGAGTCAACATAGCTTTTTTATTCAAGCGATGCAGATAAACAATTAATGACTTCTGAGGATGTGATTATTGATTAGCCTGACTAGTGATCTGCGATTCAAGTTGCTCATTTATAACTTGACTAAAATGAGACTGCCTACGCGAAATCACTTTATGATGTTGACGACTTAATTGTTTTCTACGTTGATTATTTTTTAACGATTTTTTCATCTTAATTATTCCAATTGTCTTTTTAATAGTATGATCACTATAGACTGCTATGATGACAGTTTAATGACAGGAGCAATTTAGGGAATTCTGTGCTGACACTGGCAATAAAGTGTCACAAAACAAGGTAAGGTATCGTTAATTATAACTCACAAAAATTAGCTGATAACAATTAGCCTTAACAATGAGTCATAAAAACCAGTAAATATAAAGCAGATAATGGTAGTAAGACAAGCAAAGTAGTCCTACGAAATATGCTTGTCTTTAGCGTAAATGTACTTATGTGCTAAGCTACTTAGCTGAGCGAACATAAATGACCTGAACAACATCACCACTATCACTATCAGCGCTTGTTATATCCTGGATTTCAATCTTGGTATCGTATTCTCGAAGACTTGGTTTTGACAACCTATTCAAATACTTAAAGGTATTCATCGCATTATATTTTTTAGCAAAGCTAGCGATAGGCATGTCATTGCAGCGAATAGAGTTAGCTATTGCCTTACCATTGTCAAAAGAATACTGTTTTGACCTTTTTAATTTACTTTTATTATCAGATCCTGCTAGAACGCATACTTTAGTAGCAAAGCTATTGTCGCCAGCAACAAATTTATACTGGGTTGAATTAGCATTAAAAGCTAATGGAAGGAGAATCACAAGTGGCATCAATTTGAGAATATTCATAAATAATCCCTATACTAATGAGCCTAACAAGGTGTGCTGTGGCAGAATACCAAACACATCAAAACAGCTAAGTTATGAGGTTTACATTTAAGTAAAATTTATGCATATTCAAGGCCCGTTGTTTCCTTTAATATTAACTAGAAATGAAACAATTACTTATAAAAATTTGGGAGTAGTATGTATTATTCACGAAACAATAATGTAAAAAAAACTGACAGTACCATCATGTAAATAAAGCTTAGCACCTTATTAAATCATAAACAAATAGTTTAATAACAAGGGTATACGGTCATTTAACATAAAATCAATAGCTGTAAAGAAAATAATCAACCTGAGGATTATTTTACAGAATAGCGCGCTAAAAAACGTCAATACTCTCTTATTGCTATTAGACTACTTACTTTTAAACATATGCTTACAATGTAGCTGTTAATCATACTTTATTGGGCTGTAATTTCATCGGTATTTTTAATAGGGCTTGGTGAAATTTGTGCTGGAGAAATATTGTCAGGTGATTGACTATCTGCTGGTAAAATATCTTGTTTTTTTTCTAATTCTTTTTCTAACGCTTTTTGAAGCTCTAATGCAATAGCCTGCTCTTTTGCTTTGTCGTCTAACCAACGTAATGTGTCGTAATAGCGACGAATATTGTCAACGTAATGTACTGGCTCTTCTCCTCGAGCATAACCATATTTAGTGTTTTTATAATATTTTTTCTGCTGTAATAGCGGTAAACGTGTTTTAACTTCTACCCAACGATCAGGATCGCCGCCTTGTCGTTGAGTAATAATTCTCGCATCATTTAAATGACCAAAGCCAATATTATAAGAAGCTAGCGCAAACCAGATACGATCTGGCGTTGGAATTCTATCCGGCATCATAGCAATCATGCGTTTGAAGTATTTTGCCCCGCCTCGAATACTTTGTTCTGTGTCTAAACGACTTTTTATACCCATTTGTTTCGCCGTTGCTAACGTCAACATCATCATGCCGCGAACACCAGTATATGAACGTGCCGTGGGATTCCAATGTGATTCTTGGTAACTAATGGCAGCTAATAAACGCCAATCAATCTCTTGCGCATACTTTTCAAATAACGGTTGATACTTAGGTAATGTCCCTGCTACTGCTTTAATAAAGGTACGGGTTTCTACATAGTTAAACTTTTCTATATGGCCATAATATTTATCATCTAGGGCCAACAAAGTACCATCATGATGAACGATACCAAAAAATTCCACCAAACTTGCTAAGATATCATCTGCGCTATTTTTACTAACCACCCATGCTAAAGGCTCCGGTTTATCAATACTAAAACCAATACTTATCTCAGGGTGGTAACGACGGTTAATAGCTAAACTATTACTATCGATAATCGTGTAATCTATTTCACCACTCAAGACTTTTCTCAGTAGCTCTTCACTATCAAACTCAGTTGTTTCTCGCCAAGTCAATTCACTATGTGTTTGTTTTAGATTTTCAAGGTTCTCTACATAACTTGAGCCTGACGTGACCATTAACTTACCGGTTAAATCTTCCACTTTCCTAGGCCTTACATTGCCTTGTTTAAAAACAAGTTTTTGGCTAATCGTTTCATAACTTGGGGCAAATCTGAAACGTTGTAAACGTTTATCAGTAATTGATAATCCCGCCGCGAGTAAATCAACTTCACCGGTATTTAATTTAATAAAAAGTTCATCTAGGCTATACATGGGGACAATACGTAATTCAACATTAAGTGAGTCTGCATATTTTTTTGCTAACTCGTATTCAAAACCAGCAAAGCCATTTGCTGTGGTGTAATAGTTTGTCGGACCGAAAATAGTGCCTACATTGATGTACCCTCTCGCTAAAATACGAGATAAATTTGAAGAGTCATTCTCCTTATTACAAGCACTTAATAGTACCGTGGTAAAAATAACCAAGAGTAACGAGGTAAACTTAGTCACTAACTTACTAGTGACATTAGATTTTATTGAAAAAGAATAATATTTAGTCATGACCTCAATTGTGTCGTGTATTACGCTATTAGCCAAGCATTTTTTACCTGACACTTGTGTTAAGTTATTACTTGACTTTTTCCATTAACAAAAGGGGGAATATCAACTATAATACGCGCGAAATTTTCGGTTAGCTTTGTTCGTTTATTTTAAGCAATAAAAGTCTAATCAAAACCCTACATAAAACTTGGTGAATTACTTTATGACGATGCCTAAGACTACGTTAATTAAAAACCTTCGTGGCGCTCCAGCACTTTCTGACTTCAGAGTTGAAAAATTATTAGCTCAATGTGAACAGTTACAACTGCCTGTAAATGACATTTATGCTGAATTTGCCCATTTCGCACAACTTAATGAAGAATTAAGCGCAAGCGAAGAGAATGTTTTACAGCAATTACTGACTTACGGTCCAACTATTGAAGAACATCAGCCAGCAGGCTTATTTCTTCTTGTGACTCCTCGTCCAGGCACCATTTCTCCTTGGTCATCAAAATCTACTGATATCGCTCACAACTGTGGCTTAGCCAAAGTTGTTCGTTTAGAGCGCGGTATTGCTTATTATGTATCACTAAAAAGCGATGCAACATTAACAACTGAGCAAGAAGTACAATTAAACGCGTTATTACATGACCGTATGATGGAAAGTGTATTTAACGACTTCGCACAGGCAAGTTTACTTTTCGCCAGCAGTGAGCCAGGTGAATTAACCGCTATTGATATCGAATCAGGCGGAAAAGCAGCGCTAGTTAACGCTAATATAGAGTTAGGTTTAGCTTTAGCTGAAGATGAAGTGAATTACTTATTTGAAAACTTCACTAAGTTAGGTCGCAACCCACACGACATTGAGCTTTACATGTTTGCTCAAGCAAACTCTGAGCATTGTCGTCATAAGATATTCAATGCTGACTGGACTATTGACGGCGTTAAACAAGAAAAATCATTATTTAAAATGATCCGTAATACCCATGAAGTTAATCCTGACTATGTACTAAGTGCTTATAAAGATAACGCTGCGGTAATGGTCGGTAATAAAGGCGGACGTTTCTTCCCTAACCCACAAACGAACGTTTACGGTTATAACCATGAAGATATTCAAATCTTGATGAAAGTTGAAACTCATAACCACCCTACTGCTATTTCCCCTTACCCTGGTGCTGCAACAGGCTCTGGTGGTGAAATCCGTGATGAAGGCGCGACAGGTATTGGCTCAAAACCTAAAGCGGGTTTAGTTGGTTTCTCTGTATCTAACTTACGTATTCCTGAGTTTGTTCAACCTTGGGAAACAGATTTTGGCAAACCAAGCCGCATTGTTACTGCTTTTGATATCATGATGGAAGGTCCATTAGGTGGCGCTGCATTTAACAATGAATTTGGTCGCCCTGCTATTTTAGGTTACTTCCGTACGTATGAAGAAGAAGTTAACTCGTTTAACGGTAAAGAAATACGTGGTTACCACAAGCCAATTATGCTTGCTGGTGGTTTAGGTAACATCCGTGATGAACATGTACAAAAACGTGAAATCATCGTTGGCGCTAACCTTATCGCTTTAGGTGGCCCGGCAATGAACATTGGTTTAGGTGGCGGTGCTGCTTCATCAATGGCATCAGGCCAATCAGCTGAAAGCTTAGATTTTGCTTCAGTACAACGTGAAAATCCAGAAATGGAGCGTCGTTGTCAGGAAGTTATCGATAAGTGTTGGCAGTTAGGTGAAGAAAACCCAATTGCTTTCATCCATGATGTTGGTGCGGGTGGCTTATCTAATGCTTTCCCTGAGTTAGTTGCTGATGGTGGCCGTGGTGGTGTATTTGAACTTCGCAACGTACCAAATGACGAGCGCAGCATGGCACCTCATGAAATTTGGTGTAATGAATCTCAAGAGCGTTATGTTATTGCCGTATCAGACCACAATTTAGCGACTTTTGAACAAATTTGTGCCCGCGAACGTGCACCTTATGCTGTTGTAGGCCGTGCTACTGAAGAATTGCACTTAACCGTTACTGATGAACATTTCGCTAACGATGATAAACTCAATACACCAATTGATTTACCACTTGATGTACTTTTGGGTAAAACACCTAAAATATATAAAGACGTTAAAACAGCAACGGCTGAAGGTGATTCTTTAGATTTGAGCACAGTGACATTAACTGATGCCGCTGACAGAATTTTAAGTCTACCTACCGTAGCAGAAAAAACCTTCTTAATTACCATTGGTGATCGCAGCGTAACCGGTATGGTTAACCGTGACCAAATGGTTGGTCCTTGGCAGGTTCCTGTTGCCGATTGTGGTGTTACTGCATCCGCATTAGATTCATACCACGGTGAAGCAATGTCATTAGGTGAACGTACACCGGTTGCTTTATTAAACTTTGGCGCTTCTGCTCGTTTAGCCGTGGCTGAATCACTTACTAACATTGCTGGTA
>Ga0209395_1005974_pt1 | contig 13424 bp, 9 predicted proteins | sample GOMGulsemesocosm_3_FD_184635 | JGI IMG/M metagenome (GOLD analysis project Ga0209395, IMG submission 184635) | Methane-oxidizing microbial communities from mesocosms in the Gulf of Mexico - GOM9D Gulf of Mexico (SPAdes) (version 2) | ecosystem: Environmental > Aquatic > Marine > Cold seeps... | reverse complement strand
GAGCATCCAGAACGATGGTCTGGAGATGCAAGAAACTGGGAGCCTGAAGGTGCTGTGGAGCTAAATCCAGAGCAAAATAAAGTGGCTGCTTAAAAATTTAGGCGACAACTACCTTGAAAAACACCGAAATGACATAACTAATCTGAAAATAGCTATAGAGTCTGGTCTGGATGTGAATGAAGTAATGCCTCAAGCTTTTCCTGCTCAACCCGTTTTATATTTTTGTCATAATAGTCGGCATGGTTCTGTAGCAGGTGAAATGCTTCAGTTATTGATAGATTCTGGTGCAGATTTTTCAGTAACAGATAAGTTTTCTCAGAACGCGATGTATCATGCTGTCACGAGAGGGGGGGCAGAAATGGTGAGTGTTTTAAAACACAGTGGCCAAAGTATATTACCTAGCTGCTCATTGTTAGAACTACTATCACATAGACCAAGACATCCAATACGTGACCAAAAACAAGGCTATAAACAGGTTTTAAAGTTATTACTGGAAGAATCGCCCTCTCTGGAAGAAAAAACCAACGATAACAACCCTAAAACAGCTTTGCACATCGCCTGTAAAAATGGATTTTCTAATGAAATAGAAATACTGCTAATGGCTGGAGCCAATCCGAATAGCAAAGACAACAATGGCGAAGCCCCTTTGGCATATATTACTAACTATGCCTGGCGCGCACATATTGACTGTTTATTTGTGATTTATCATTTGATTAAATGTGGTGCTGATTTGGATAACTTAGGGAATAATAAAGATTCAGAAACAGCACTTGCCTGGGCGACTATGTATGGTGGAAATACACTGACAGTAGTGACCCATTTATTAGAATCAGGTGCTGATCCAAATAAAGAAAACCACAGGGGAGAAACGCCTTTAATACATGCAGCCAGGAGTGACAGAGCAGATATTGTGCAGATACTACTGTATTTTGGTGCCAATTTAGATGATAAAGACAGTAAAGGTAAAATGGCATTGGATTATGCCATAGAAAAGAAACGGGGAGAGGTGGTTAAGGTATTAACTTCTTATAAAGCCATGCCTGATTATTCATTAATAAAAGCAAAACAGAGTAAAAGTAAATAATGCCCCAACTACTCCGCATATTCATATCCTCCCCCAGTGATGTAGAAGTCGAACGACAAATTGCATTACAAGTCATAAACCGTTTAGGGAAAAAGTATCAAAATTCATTGGAATTAAAAGCTGTCTTATGGGAACGCGAACCTTTATTGGCTAGTGGACACTTTCAAGATGCGTTAGATCCGGGTAGTGCTGATATTATGGTCTGTATACTCTGGTCTAGATTAGGATCTCCTTTACCCTCAAAATTTACAACACCTGACGGACTGTCTGGTGTGACAGGAACTGAATGGGAGTTTGAACATGCCCTGGCTGCTATTAATGAAACAGGACGCCCAGATTTAATTGTTTATCGAAAAACCAGTGAGTTAACAACTAATGTAAATGATTCCCAAAAAGCAAAACAAGCGATTGAACAGAAAGAACAACTAGATGCTTTTTTTGATCGAAATTTTCATAATCAAGATACAGAACACACTTTTAAGCGAGCATTTTTTCCGTTTGAAGCATCCGATAAATTTGAACAACAGCTGGAAATCCATTTAACTAAGTTACTGGAAAAACACTTAGAAAAAAACCGGGAAGAGGTCATCACCTGGCATCAAGGCTCACCTTTTAGAGGCCTGGAAACCTTTAATCAAGAACATCAAGCGATCTTTTTTGGACGTACCCATGCTATTGGTCAGGTTATGACTCAATTCAAAGACCAGGTAAACAACAAGCACCCTTTTTTAATGCTTTTGGGTATGAGTGGTAGCGGAAAGTCCTCACTGCTGAATGCCGGTCTATTACCCCTGATAAAAAACCCCAGAGCTGTAGAGTATGCTATTGGTTATGTTCGACTGGTTAAAATAAGACCTAGTCTTTGTGAACATTCACAAGGGCCATTAATGGGACTATGTCAACAGTTAATCCAAAATCTCCCTGAACTAACAAAACAGGGGCAAGATGCAGAAACACTGGAAGAACAAATACTTCAATCACCAAAAACCCTAAGGAATACCTTTAAACAGCTAACGGAAACACTGCAACATCAAGCAACCCTGCATAAGCAAGTCAGCGCAAAATTACTACTCACCATAGACCAGTTTGAGGAGCTGTTTACTCACAAAGCCTTTGACCCTGAACAGCGAGAAGCATTTTGTCTGGGTTTGAAAATATTAATCGAAACAGGCTTTATTTGGTCTATCTGTACCATGCGCAGTGACTTTAACAGTGCAGCAGAAGGCACTACACTGATCGAACTGATGCGTGGTCAAGGGCAATATACCTTGCAGCCGCCTAAAGCACATGAAATAGAGCAAATTATCAGACAACCGGCTAAAGATGCAGGCTTAAGTTATGAAACTACGGAACAAGGCCAAAGCCTGGATAATGAAATTTATGAAGCTACCCTTAAACAAGTAGGGGCATTGCCTCTGCTGGAGTTCTGTTTAAATGAATTATTTATACATCGTAATACAGAAACCCAACAACTCACCTACAGTGCCTATGAGCATATTGGTAAACTGGAAGGTGCAATCAGTCAACGTGCCGAACAGGAAATAGCACAACTACAAGATCAGATTAATCTAAAACAAGCATTACCTAATGTATTTCATGCTCTGATCAGCATAAACCCTGATAACGAAGAAACAGCGACCTCGCGTTATATGTTAGCCAATCACTTTAGCCCGGAAAGTGATGAAAATATTATTATTCAGGCTTTAATAAATGCCCGATTATTAGTCGCAATTGAAGATAATAACCAAGCAACGATTAGAATAGCCCATGAAGCACTTATTACCCACTGGCAAAGTGTTAAAGACTGGATATTGAAAGATATTGAGTTTTTAAAGTGGCATGCTAGAACAGAGCAGGATGCACATTTATGGCAACAAGAGGGTAGGATAAAAGCTAGACTACTGCAAAAAGGTAAACCACTGACCGATGCGGAAAGTTTTTTGGAAACTCGGGAAGAAAATATACATAGCCAAATCATATCTTATATTCAAGCTTCAATGACATTGGCAAAGAAAAAGAAAAAGATTGGCTGGATAGTCACTGTATGTGTTTTTATTATTCTTTCAGGACTTACAGTTTTGTCAATCAATAAAAGCATTGTTGCTGAAGAACAAATAAATATTGCACAAAACGAAACAAATAAAGCAATACAGGAAAAAGAGAAAGCCCAATTAGCTCAAAAAGAAGCAGAACATAATATTGGTTTAGTTTTTGCTGAAAAAGCAAAAATGGCTAAAAGAGAGCATAAGCAGGCAAGAGCATCACTATATGCCTTAGCCTCATTAATACGACTTATTCCAGGCAGGAGCCCTTTAATTAAGTTACAAATAAATACAATTGCTAATAAAGAGTTAGGGTACGAACTTGCTTTGCAACTTCCCACAGGTAGTCATCATAAACAGAGTATTACTAGTATCGCCTTTTCTCCTGATGGTAAAGTCCTGGCTTCGGGGAGTAATGATAATACCGTACGGTTATGGGATATTGATAAGGGTAAGATGCTAGCAATCATTAACGGACATCAAAGTACTGTTACTAGTATCGCCTTTTCACCTGATGGTAAAACCCTGGCTTCGGGGAGTAATGATAATACCATACGGTTATGGGATATTGAGAAGGGTGAGGTACTGACAATCATTAAAGGACATCAAAATACTGTTACTAGTATCGCCTTTTCACCTGATGGTAAAACCCTGGCTTCGGGGAGTAATGATAATACCGTACGGTTATGGGATATTGAGAAGGGTGAGGTACTGACAATCATTAAAGGCCATAAAAGGTCAGTTAATAGTATCGCCTTTTCTCCTGATGGTAAAACCTTGGCTTCGGGGAGTTATGATAATACCGTACGGCTATGGGATATTGAGAAGGGTGAGATATTAGCAACCATTAAAGGGTATAAAGGAAGTGTTAAGAGTGTTGCCTTTTCCCCCGATGGAAGAACCCTGGCTTCGGGGCGTAATGATAATACTGTACGGTTATGGGATGTTGAGAAGGGTGAGGTACTGACAACCATTAAAGTGCATAAAGGAAGTGTTAATAGTGTTGCCTTTTCCCCTGATGGTAAAATCCTGGCTTCGGGGAGTAATGATAATACTGTACGGTTATGGGATATTCATAAGGGTGAGGTATTGGCAAGCTTTAAAGGGCGGTCAGTTACTAGTGTTGCCTTTTCCCCCGATGGAAGAACCATGGCTTCGGGGAGTAATGATAATACTGTACGGTTATGGGATATTGAGAAGGGTGAGGTACTGAAAATCATTAAAGGCCATAAAGGAAGTGTTAATAGTGTTGCCTTTTCCCCCGATGGAAGAACCCTGGCTTCGGGGAGTAATGATAATACTGTACGGTTATGGGATATTCATAAGGGTGAGGTATTGGCAATCTTTAAAGGGCGGTCAGTTACTAGTGTTGCCTTTTCCCCCGATGGTAAAACCCTGGCTTCGGGGCGTAATGATAATACTGTACGGTTATGGGATGTTGAGAAGGGTGAGGTACTGACAATCATTAAAGGCCATAAAGGAAGTGTTAATAGTGTTGCCTTTTCCCCTGATGGAAGAACCCTGGCTTCGGGGAGTCGAGACAAAACAGTGAGGCTCTGGGATATTGAGAAGGGTGAGATATTGGCAACCATTAACGGACATAAAAGTGCTGTTACTAGTATCGCCTTTTCCCCCGATGGAAGAACCCTGGCTTCGGGGAGTAATGATAATACTGTACGGTTATGGGATATTGAGAAGGGTGAGGTACTGACAATCATTAAAGGCCATAAAAGGTCAGTTAATAGTATCGCCTTTTCTCCTGATGGTAAAACCCTGGCTTCGGGGAGTTATGATAATACCGTACGGTTATGGGATATTGATAAGGGTGAGGTACTGACAGTCATTGAGGTGTATATGGGGGGGGTTACTAGTGTCGTATTTTCTCACGATGGAAGAACCTTGGCATTGGGAGGAAGTTTTGGCACTTTAAACTTATGGGATATTTCAAATAGAAAGATGTTGACTATTATTGAGGAGCATAGTGACAATTCTAATGTCGCCTTTTCTCCTGATGGGAAACTATTGGTTTCTGGTGGGCGTGATCATGTTGTACGTCTATGGGATGTTGATAGCGGTAAAGTACTGACGACCATAAAAGGTCATGCTGGCTCAGTAAATAGTTTTTCTTTTTCCCCTGATGGCAAAATTCTAGCTTCGGGGAGTAATGATAATACTGTACGGTTATGGGATATTGATAAGGGACAGGTACTAACAATCATTAAAGGGCATGAAAGGTCAGTTAATAGTGTTGCCTTTTCCCCCGATGGAAAAATCCTGGCTTCGGGGGGTAATGATAACACTGTACGGTTATGGGATATTGATAAGGGTGAGGAGCTGACAATCATAAAAGGCCATAAAGATTCTGTTATTAGTATCGCTTTTTCCCCTGATGGAAAAACCTTGGCTTCGGGGAGTCGTAGTACTGTACAACTATGGGATATTGATAAGGGTAAGGTGCTGAAAGTCATTGAAGAGATTGAAGGTTCTGTTAGAAATGTTGTTTTTTCTTCAGATGGAAAAGCATTGGCCTTGCTGGTCATTAATAGTACTTTGCAGCTATTGGATGTCAATAATACTAGAGTACTGACGAGTAATGAAAATCATGTTAATTTTAATTCTAGTGTCGCCTTTTCCCCTGATGGTAAAACCCTAGCTTCAGGGTTTTATGCGAAAACCGTGAATCTATGGGATGTGGAGAGAGGCAGAGTATTGATACCTATTGAACAAAGAGAAGCTTTTGCTACTAGTATTGTATTCTCTCCAGATAGTAAAACTTTGGCCGTAATTGAAAATAGTTATTATAAGGTTAAGGGGAGCAGTATCTCATTTAGCCACTCCAGTGATGAGAATGGTTTTGTCATGCGTATATGGGAAGTACCAAATTTTAAAAGAATTTTCAATCCACAATATTATTTAGATAAATTAAGTAATAAATGGTCTTTGCAAATACAAGACTTGAATATCTCCCCAATAAAACCCCCTCTAAATCTTTATTCCAATGCTAGCTTTACACAGCCTAATTGGTCAAAACATCACCCCTTCCACTGGCTCCAAAAAGCCGAACAAGGTGATGGTAATAGCATGATTCAACTAGGCAATATTTACCTACGTGACGATGATATTAGCAAAGCCAAATACTGGTTTACCCAGGCTCAGGCCTTAGCTGATTTTAAAACAGTTGCCACAGAGCGATTACGCATTACCGAACAAATTGTTAAACATGCTGCGGCATCAAAATAAAAAATCAATTCAATAAATACAAAAACCTAGAGAGAATAACATGTACTGTAACCAATGCGGTGTAGCAGCCCAACCGAATGACGTTTTTTGTGGTGAATGTGGCTTTAAACATGAAAAAACCGTAGATGCTACGTCTTCAAAATCAGAGAGAGTTGATATTATTGCCAATAAAAAACTGGATATCAGCTGGGTATTTAAGTCTATGGGTATATTTATCTTAACCTTTATAGTGGTGTATTTTGTTGCAGGTTTTATGTTGGCAGCAATAGTGGGCTTAGAAAGTGAAGAAATTAACTTGGACAACGCAATGGTGTTGGTCATGGTTGGTATCTGTAACTTGTTTGTATTTTTTATCGGTGGGTTTATCAGTGCCTATTTTTCACCAGGGATTACGCTTAAAGAGCCGGCTATTGCAATTGCCATATTAGCAACGCTGAGTAATTTTCTTACACTTGGTATAGGAGCATCGTTTATTGCATGGATTGTTCCGTACTTTGTTGCTTATTTTGGCGCCAAATATGGTGAAAAACTACAGCTAGCAAAGGTTGGCTAATGGAAATGTTAATTGTTCTTACAGCCTTGCTGTTTAGTACGGGTTTTTGGTTTTGGTTAGTGCGTCGAAAAGACCGTTTTGCACCAGAACCTTTCTGGTTTTTATGCAAAATTATGCTGTTAGGAGGAGTGATCAGTATCATCCCATCAGGGGTATTAAATAGTCTGGTAGTGGATCAACATGAAACGGCTATCTTTACTTCTTTATGGCAAAACTGTTTTGTGGGCTTAAACGAGGAACTCTGGAAATTACTTGCCACGGTGTATTTGATTAAAAACCATCATCATTTTGATGAACCTGTTGATGGGCTTATTTATGCCGCAACGGTCGCATTAGGGTTTGCTGCAATTGAAAATATTGAATACATAAGTCGGCATGGACTTGGTGTTTTGGCTTTGCGACATTTTACCTCAGTTCCAGGGCATTTAGCATTCGCGATGTTATGGGGGTATGGTTTAACCCTGGCAAAATTCAAACACCCGGAACGACATTGGGTCAGGGTTATCTGGCCTTACTATCTTGTAGCTGCTTTATTTCATGGTATTTATAATTTTTCTTTAGGGGTTTTCCCCGCAGGTTTAAATATAGTGGTTGCCATGATTTTGGTCGTTGGTTTGTACCGCCACGATTCTAAAAAAATAGCGGGGATGTTAATTCATAGTCCTTTACGACCCAAAGGGCATTGTCCTGCATGTGCGAGTAATAACCAACAGTCCAGCCAGTTTTGTCGTCAGTGTGGGACAGAGCTGCTTGTAGAAGAGTTCAAAGTATTAAAGCAAGTTTCCTGCAAGCAATGTGCAACGAAAAACCTGATAACAGCCAAGTTTTGTGTACAGTGTGGTGAAAAGGCTTAAGTAAACTTTGGTCTGAGGAATGGAGGAGCTGTATCCGGTTTCCCCTGAACCTTATCTTTTTTTAAGCTCCTCGGCCCAAACTATAGGCAACCACAAAGCAATTTGTTCACACAAGCTACCAGGAGTACACCAGCCTTTATCTGAAAATGTTTTCATATCAGCTATTAGTACCTCTTTAAAAAAAGATTCATCTTTGATTTTAGGCAATATTTCCAGAAAAACTGATTTAGCCTGAGTTAAATCTTTTTGATGTAACCAATAGCTGTTTGCTAGATTAACACCCCAAGTTAGACTATTTGGACTAAGGCGATAAGCCTTTAAACTGGACTGCTGTGCCGCTGAAAAATCTCTAAGGAGTAATTGATACCAGCCCATACTGCCCCATGCATCAGCTACTGCAGAATCATTTTCTGGAAGTGTTTGAATGATAATTAGATTATGTTTAATCGCTTCTTCATAGTTTTTATTTTTGGGGAATAGTTTTGCTATTTTTCCATATGAAATGGCCAAATCTTGCTGGAACTGGATATTGCTGGGGTCTTGCTGAGATAGGGTTTTATCTATATTCAAAGCTGTATGATAATAATTGACGGCGGCATCGGTATTGCCCAAGTGTAGAGACAGCTCCCCGAGTTTGTGATAAGAGACGGATAAATCTCGCTGGAACTGGGTATTGCTAGAATCTTGCTGAGTCAGGGTTTTATCTATATCCAAAGCCGCGTGATAATAATTGACGGCGGCATTGGTATTGCCCAAGTGTAGAGACAGCTCCCCGAGTTTGAGATAAGAGACGGATAAATCTCGCTGGAACTGGGTGTTGCTGGGGTCTTGTTGAGCTAGGGCGTTAGCTATGTGTATGGCCGCCTGATAATGATTGCTAGCGGTATCGATATTGCCCATGTGTAGAGACAGCTCCCCGAGTTTGAGATAAGAGACGGATAAATCTTGCTGGAATTGAGTATTGCTAGGGTCTTGTTGAATTAGGTTTTTATCTATACTCAGGGATGAACGATAATGTTTGTCGGCGGCATGGGTATTGTCCAAGCGTAGAGACAGATCTCCGAGCTGGTTATAAGAGACCGATAAATCCCGCTGGAACTGGGTATTGCTGGGGTCTTGCTGAGTCAGGGCTTTAGCTATATCCAAGGCTGCATGGTAATGTTTGGCGGCGGCATGAGTATTGCCTTGGCGTAGGGAAAGCTCCCCAAGTTTGTGATAAGAGACAGATAAATCTCGCTGGAGCTGGGTATTTCTAAGGTCTTGCTGAGACTGGGTTTTATCTATACTCAGGGCTGCGCGATAATATTTGCCGGCGGCATGGGTATCGCCTAGGCGTTGAGACAGATTCCCTAGGTTGTTATAAGAAATCGATAAGTCCCGTTGGAACTGGATATTATTGGGGTCTTGCTGAACCAGGGTTTTAGCTATATCCAATGCCTTGTGAAAATGTTTGCCAGCGGCATGGGTATTTCCTAGGCGTTGAGATAGGTTTCCTAGTTTGTTATGAGAGACCGAAAAATCCTGCTGAAACTCAGTATTGCTAGGGTCTTGCTGAACCAAGGTTTTAGTTATATCCAAGGCCGCGCGATAATGATTAGTGGCAGTATTAGTATTGCCTTTGCGTAGAGATAGGTTCCCGAGCTTGTGATAAGAAACCGAAAAACCCTGCTGAAACTCAGTATTGCTAGGCTCTTGCTGAACCAAGGTTTTAGTCATATCCAGAGCCGCGTGATAATATTTGTCAGCGGCATGGGTATTGCCTATGCGTAGAGACAGATCTCCGAGCTTGTGATAAGAGACCGATAAACCTTGCTGGAACTCAGTATTGCTAGGGGTTTGTTGAGACAGAGTTTTAGTTATATTCAAAGCCGCATGATAATGTTTGCCAGCGGCATCGGTATCACCTAGGCGTAGAGACAGTCCCCCTAGCTTATGATAAGAAACAGATAAATCCTGCTGGAATTTAGTATTGCTGGGGGCTTGTATAGCCAGTTGTTCAAACAGATTAAACCCTTGTTGATAAAGCTCTAATGCTTGTTGAGGATCAAGCTGGTCGTTTTTTAAAATCTGATCAGCTTTTTGTATTAATGCAGTTGCTTGCTGTCTTTGTTCTTCTGCAGATTGATCACCATGCAGTTGTAATGCTTCGACAATGGCATCTATACGGCGCATGGTTTCCAATTGTTTATGCTGCGGGACATAATCGTTTAATATATCACGCAAATCAAAATTCATAAAATTCAGGTTGCTGCGAACCTGACTTAATAAGCTTTGTGCACGTTGTTTTTCTAGGTCTGCGCGTTGCCATTGAAGGTAAGCAAAACCAGCTACTAGGCTTGTAGTAATAGTTAATACTCCCATTATCAGGACAACTTTTATAAACCGCTTGCTGGCAGCACGGGCTTTATCCAGTTGGTATATTTTATCGCGTTGCACCAGTTGCTCCAGAGGAACACCCAAAATACCAGCAATAAGTTTTAGTTTGGCTGTATTGCTCTGTTGTTCATATCTATTTGCCAAACGCTCGGCATCCGCTTTGTTACGACCCTGTTTAAGTAATTGTTGTTTATAGACGTTGGGGTTAGTAATGCCTTTGCCTCCGTCTAATAGACGGAAGTCAGCGGCAATGGGTTCGGAGATTTTTCCTAAATCCAGATCACCGCTTGCTGTTATGGGATATTGTAAGGCTTTGGGAAAGCACTCTAAGCTGCGTACATCTTCTGGGTCTTCTTCTTTGGTATCATCAATTGAGGCATTGGGTTCCCCAAGTAACATAGCCGCCATAATACGGTCTTTTTTTCCTGTACGTTTAAAATGTAAGATTTCTTCATTGACATAATGGCTTTGTACAGCCCGTGGCGAACATAAGACGATTAAAAAATGAGAATGATCTAGTGCAGTGGTGATAGCTGAAGCCAGATTGGCATCAGCAGGTAATGAGACTTCATCTCTAAAAACCGGATAGATACGTTCAGGAATAATTTCACCGCGCTGGTTTTCTGTACCAATTAAATCGGCTGGAATATCATAAATTTCTAGTTGTCGATGTAGCCAGGTCGCCCACTGTTGGTCTTCTTCGGTATTGTCTGCATGGCGATAGGATATAAAAGCGAGGTAGTCTATTTCACTAGTTGGCTGATTGACATTTGAAATTTGCTTCATACTGTTTTTTGCGTTTATTTAATCAGCATAAGGCCATTTAAATATGATGGATAAAGTTTTACTTCAACAAACTATTAATCTTCGGAGAGAATTTCTGATTTTAGATATTGAATACGGCCTTGCAAGCTGCTAATTAACCATAGGTCAATGATTAAGTACTAGAATAATTAAAATGATATAAAAATATAATGCAGTGTAAATCTTTATGTTGGGTAATACTAACATAGTAACCATCGCAATAACTGGTGCTATTAAAAGGATGATGCCTTTCGCAATTTTTCTAACCAATTGTCGGTTTGTAGAAGCAAGTAATGCGATTTGTATTGCAATATATATTTAAGCTTAGCCTAGCTAAAAGCAAATACGCTGTCAGTTGACTCGTAAATTATTTTAGCAAGATTATAATGTATATTGAATTTTTGTACACGACAAAAAACCAGCATTTAACTGATCCCCCCTATAAATAAAAACCATAAGTAAGAAAGGTAATTATCTTAATAGGTGTTGAAGAGACTAGGCTCTGGAAATAATTGCTTTTCCTTAGGAGAGAATTTATATGTTGTTCCAAGGGGCTGAAATATGGAAATAATGTTTAAAAAAGTATGCGTAACTTTTGCGTAAAACAGTTATGCATTGTTGTGCTTGGTAGGGCATTTGCAACGAAAAACCAGGCTGTTGTGTGTAATAAAATCAACAGCTTATAACTGTTAATGGTTCTTTTAATGCGATGGTCGCGAGTTCGAATCTCGCAGGACCCACCACGAATAGCAATATAATCAAGCGGTTAGCCTTAACGGGCAACCGCTTTTTTTATGCCTTAAATTCGCTGTGGTAACTTTGTATTGCTGTCATCCGATTCGCCTTAGAATTTGAGATGGCTTTTGGTCGACAAGGCGTTCAACTGCTTCAGCAGGTGAATAATGAGTTGTTATATCTTCATTAGAGTGATGCAATAAAACTTTTCGTGTTTCAAGTGGTACTCTTGCATTTCATCAACAGTGGACTGATAATCATGCACCATTTTATGTAAGGTGGCGGTATCAGTTGTCAATGATTCAGGCAGTATTTTCATAGGCTTATTATACCACTTAATCACTTTAACTTATTGTAAATATAAGGATTTTAAGATATGAGTCAGTTGATTGTCAGCCCTAATACAGCAGGGTGTGCAGTCGATTGAGCCAGTGATAATCCATCAAGCAGCCAATGCAGTTCACGCAAAGATAAAGAGATACTTTGCTGATCGCTGTTGCTTGGCCATTGGAATTTCCCTTTATCGAGTCGACGGTAATAAAGCCAAAAACCATTATGTTCCCAATGCAAGATTTTGAGTTTATCACGCTGTCTATTGCAAAATACAAACACACTCCCATCAAAAGGGTCATGTTCCAGCAACTGAGAAACAATAATCGACAAACCATTAATTGATTTGCGCATATCAGTTATTCCCGTTGCAAGATAGACTTGATTAACGGATAGGCTGCTCATCATGCGATAGACCTAAGAAAATCAAGTAATGGCTTTAATGAAGATAATTCGGAGCACGTTTTAACCTCAATGCTAAAACCATTACTATGCGATATTTTAATCAGATCAGAATCCATCGTCTGTGTTGTTAGTTGGACGTTGCTTGATAAAATATCGACTGGAACAAGGTTGCTTGGAAGTGATTCAGAACCACCATCCCCCTGACTAAGTTTACCTTTATAATAACTAAAAACATGTGGCTTAATATCATGCTGGTTACAATAAGCTATTTGAGTTAATCCGCTAGATTTCCATCGCGATAAATGTGATTTCATAACAGCATCTTTTTGGTGAGGGACCATTCCCGCCTCCTACGATTGATTGAAGCGGATAGAATGCCTTAATGCTACTTATTTTGGAATGTGTGTTTTAAAAGACGGTTACAATATAGTTATGTTTAGCCAATGTTTTCATGGGTGTTGAAAGTCCTTGACGCTGTATAGCTGTTTTATAACGGTCTATGGTAGCTTCATTTGATTCGGTAGGATTAAGAACAGCAGTAGCCCTAAATAAACGACCATCGACTAGCTCATAGCCATTCTGTTTAATTATTCGTTCCCAGGACTTTTTAAAACCGATAATGCGGCTGTTTTCATAAAGACCTGCGGCTTCACCCTCTTGCGTAATACTGACAAATTCATCATAGAGTTCATTGTCTTTTGATATGAACAATTCTTTACGGTGAAGAATTGGCGCATTTTCTGTGTCAGCATAATTGCCTAGTTTTTGTGTTTTGTTTTCTAGATCGACAGTCACACTTTGTTGTAGGGCAGGATATGAGTCTTCATAAAACTGAGGATAATTTAGATAAGATAATCTATATTGCTGGGTATGCAATTTAATGATATTCCAGTCATCCTGAGGAATCTTTAATGCTTTAGCGATCAGAAGGATGAAGTCATTGAGTTCAGGTGTTATCTCGTCAAATGCACTGATATGCAAATAGCGGGCATTACCGACTA
>Ga0209395_1005968_pt1 | contig 13435 bp, 12 predicted proteins | sample GOMGulsemesocosm_3_FD_184635 | JGI IMG/M metagenome (GOLD analysis project Ga0209395, IMG submission 184635) | Methane-oxidizing microbial communities from mesocosms in the Gulf of Mexico - GOM9D Gulf of Mexico (SPAdes) (version 2) | ecosystem: Environmental > Aquatic > Marine > Cold seeps... | reverse complement strand
TATGGACGGTATGGCGCTTTTTGAAAAAATTCGCCAGCAACAGCCAAATTTGCCCGTTATTATTATGACTGCCCACGGCACAATACCTGATGCAATTAATGCCACTAAACAAGGTGTTTTCAGTTTTTTAACTAAACCTTTTGAAAGCCAAGAATTATTAGCAACCGTTCAGCAAGCCATACGTTTGCAGCCACAAAATAAAGTTACAACAACCAGTCAAAAAACGGATGCATGGCGAGAAAAAATAATTAGCCGTAGTGCGGTTATGGCTTCATTATTACAACAAACCTATCAAGTTGCCCAAAGCGACTTTAGTTTGCTTATTCATAGCCCAAGCGGTACAGGTAAAGAATTATTGGCTAAAGCTGTGCACTTAGCCAGTAAGCGACACAAGAAAACATTCACGGCGATTAACTGTGCAGCAATTCCTGAACAATTGTTAGAGTCAGAATTATTTGGCCATTGTAAAGGTGCTTTTACTGGCGCTGATAAAAACCATCAGGGCTTATTCCAATCAACGCAAGGTGGTACCTTATTTCTTGATGAAATCGGTGATATGCCGATGAGCTTTCAGGTGAAATTATTACGTGCATTACAAGAAAAAGAAGTGCGTCCCGTCGGTAGTAGTCAATCTATAAAAGTAGACGTGCGCATTATTGCAGCTACACATAAAAACTTACAACAAGCGATTATCGATAAAAGCTTCCGTGAAGATCTTTATTACCGCTTAAATGTTGTTGAATTAACATTACCGCCATTAGCTGAACGTCGAGAAGATATTCCCCTATTAGCACAGCACTTCCTGAGTTTAGCAATTAAAAACACCTCCAATAAAATAAATGGTTTCACTCAAGAAGCCATGGAGTTTTTAATAAGCGCCGAATGGCCTGGCAATATTCGTCAATTACAAAATGTTGTCGAGCAATGTGTGGCACTTTCGACAGAGTCACTCATCAGCGAAACACTCATTGGTAATGCTTTGCGTGCGCAAAGTGCTCAACTGCCCTCATTTCAGGAAGCAAGAGAGCAATTTGAACGTGACTATTTAGCAAGGTTATTAAAAACCACTGCAGGTAATGTGTCACAAGCCGCCAAAATAGCTCAGCGAAATCGTACTGAATTCTATAAACTACTGAAAAAACACCACTTGAATGCAGAATCATTTAGAAGTGAAAACACCTTAAACCTTAGCTGAAAATAGATACCTATGAAAAATTTAAATTTAACGGAGTTTTTCCCCTACCAACTCACTCAGCTACAAGCAAAAGTGAGTGATAATATCGCCGAAATATATACGGGAAAATTTGAACTTTCCAGACAGGAGTGGCGAGTATTGGCTATTTTAGGAAACGGCGAGTTGCTTTCAGCTAAGCAAATAGGTGAGCAAACCAACTTAGAAAAAATGCCAGCCAGTCGAGCAATTGCTAAAATGAAAGCTCAAAGTTTGTTAGTTAAAAATATTGATAAAAATGACAAAAGATCTTCTCTATTAAAACTAACAAAACAAGGTTTAGCGGTTTATCAAGAGTTGGTACCTATGGTTTTACAGCGCGAGCAGGAATTATTGTCTGTTTTGACTATTCAAGAGCTAAATTCATTTAAGGCTACAATAGAGAAACTTGCCTTAAAATCCATAGAAATAGCAAAAACTAGTTAATCATTAAATACAGTTCATGGCTATGAAAGATAAAAACCCACGTAAACGTAGGTTTTTATTTTCAATCATTATTAATTAAGCCCTAGGGCAGGTAATTAGTTTTGATAAGTAAAGCCGATATAAGCCACACGTTCTTGAGTGAAATAGCCATCAGAGGTTTGATAGTCTTCATCGAAAGCGTTATTAACTTTAACTTGAACTTTAAGTTTATTTGTTAGCGGGTAACTTGCGCCTAAATTAACTAATGAGTAGCTATCAAGCTTTATAACTGTTCCGCCCCAGAGATAATCATAACGCTTACCCTTGTATTGTATTTCAGCATAAACGTCAGCTTTTTCAATTTGGGTATCAAATTGATAACTAACATGATCTTTAGCTCTACGACCTAATTGGTCACCCGTAGCAGCATCTTCAGCTTCAATATGACTAATATTAAATTGATGACGACCACCGAATCCTTGGTAATTAACACCAAACTCGGCGCCCTTAATTTCAACATCATCAACATTAATAGGCGTTACATTGTCATCTTTATCTTTGCCAGACCAATCAATTAAGTTTTCAATATCAGTTTGGTAAATGTTAAAAGCAATGGATAGATTGTCAAAGTTACTTTTTACGTTGAATTCATAACTAGTAGAGCTTTCTGATACTAAATCCGTGTTACCAATATATCCCCAATTTAAAGGGTAATATAAATCATTGAATGTTGGCGCTTTAAATCCAGTACCTGCAGAGAAACTAATTTGCGTACTATCAGTAATTTGATAACCAATACTACTATTATAAGTAGTTTCAGAGTCGATTCCTTCAATATCATCATAGCGTGTTGCTAATTCATAAGTGAATTTCTCAACATTATAAATTGCATGAGCAAATACACCGGTAATGTCACGTTCAGACTCACTATAAACAGAGCTACCTTTTAATTCTTCTTGGTATAATTCTGCGCCAAAATTAGTTTGTAAGTTAGTAGTGATTTCACTGTTATTAATGATTGAATATTGGTTACGACGTGTGTCATAACGACTTCCTTCACTCTTACTTTTACCGTTTCCGTAACCAATGTTTGATGTTCTATTTTGGCCAATAGTAAATTTAGTATTGTTTTTGATATCCGCTAACTGCCACTGATAAGCTGCGCCTAGCTGCCAAACATGATTACTCACTTCAGATTCATTGGCTCTAGAGTTATCGTATTCTGTATCCCCCTGATCAACTTGTGCTAACCAGCTCAATGCTAAATCATCATTAATTTGTTGCTGACCGTTTATCGCTAATGAATCATAACTATAACCATCATCATCAGTTTCTGTATCGTCTTTAGCATCAAAGCCATCACTTTCTTCATGATTCACGCTAATACTGGTAAAGCCGTCACCATGCTTAATACCAACGCCTGCATTTAGCATTTGGTAACCTTCGCTACCAAAGTTAGCACTAACAAAGTGCTCGCCACTTTCTAGTTTACGTGTAAATATTTGTATAACACCACCGATGGCGTCAGAGCCCCACAATGCTGCGCGTGGTCCTTTTACAATTTCAATGCGTTCAACCAATTCAGGCGCAATGCTCTGGATATTAGTAGAACCTAAGCTTGCCGAACTAACACGAACACCATTAAGTAATACCAATGTATGACCAGCATTTGCGCCGCGCATGTACACAGATGAAGATTGACCACGACCACCGTTGGTTGAAATATCAAGCCCAGAAACAGTAGCAAGCATATCCAAAACTGATTTAGGCTGTATACGTTCAATATCAGCACGAGTAATAACAACTTGAGTTGCTAATGAATCAGCAATATTAGCTGCCGAACGATTAGCTGTAACTGTGATCGTTTCTAAGTCGCTTTCAACATCAGAAGTATTTGCATGAGCTGTAATGCTCATTGCTGTTGCTAATGAAGCTGTGATAATTAATGATAATGTTGTTTTTGAGAAAGTTTTAGTTTGTTTAGTTTTCATATGACCTCTTTCTATGATGCCCTCCGCACCATGTTGATCTCGAACATCATGCCTATTTTTATAAGCTTTAGATAAATCAAGATAATTACGTAAATTACAGAGTATCGGACTTAAATTAGGGTAGAGAAATACTTTGTCTACCATAATAATTACCATTGCGGGGGCAGTGCCAAAGTTTCATTGACTTCCCCTGTAATTCACAATGAATAGATAATTTTATCTATTGGTTAAGTTTTTGAACAGCTATCTATGCTGGTCAATTTTTTCACACATATCTTCAATACCATTTAACATTCGGGTACTGAATCTATGTAATAAATCTGCGTCGACTTTTATAAATTTATTATTTTTTACCGCCGGAATCTCGGGCCACTTATGCCAATCGATAACCGGCATTTTCTTTTTAGAAACTTCACTAGGCAAAACGATTAAATGAGGTTGGGCAACAATTACATTTTCCGTACTTATTTTAGGGTAAGGCGTAGGGTTGTTTTTAAAAACATTTTCTCCCTGACAAACTTCAATTAACTGATTTATCCAAGTAGTACCATTAACTGTCATCATAGGCTCTGGCCATAATTGATAAAAAACAGGAATGGCTTGTTTATCTTTATTTTCAATTCGCAATCTTTTTAAACGTTTTTCATACGCTAAAGCCACTGTTTCTGCTTGCTCTTGATTACCCGTTAACTTGCCATAATAACGTAACTCAGTAGCAACATCAGCAATATTTACCGGATTACTAACGGCTATATTTAGCCCTAAGCGTTCTAATTTGTCGATATCGCTTTGTGAGTTTCCAGACTTCCATACGATCACTAGATCTGGATTTAACGCTAATAACTTTTCGACTTGCATACCGTGATAGCTGCCTACTCGCGGAATGTCTAAGGCTGCTTTAGGGTAGTCAGAATAAGCAACCGCTCCTACTATTTTGTTCCCAGCGCCAATATCAAATAACATCTCCACAATGTGTGGCGCTAAAGCTACAATACGCTGAGCTTTATGTTGGGTTAAATCATCATTTTTAGCATAACTTGTGCTCATTACACTGATAAAAAGCATAACCAGGGTTAAGCACTTATTCTGTATTTTCATCTCTATTCCTTTCTGGTATTACTGAAGCGTTAACTAGATTTCGACGCTTTAAGTATTGCTTCAATAGCAGCTATATCTAAATGTTCTTCACAAACATCAGCTAAGCGATTTAATTGTTTTTCACGGTGTTCATCTAAATTAATAACCTGTTGTATTTCGGTATTTTTATCTAACCAATGCAGTAATAAGGTGGTTGCTTCACCTTGGTCGAATACTCCATGAAGGTAGGTTCCCGCGATGTGATTATCAGCTGAAATACAACCATCAGTCGCTTGGTTATCACTCTTATTATGCAATAACGGGCTTAGCGGTTTGCTCTCGTTAATTGTTGAAGCTGTAGAAATACCACAATGAATTTCATAACCTTTAACAAGACAACTTTCTTTATCCAATATCATGGTGGCAGACACTTGTGACAAAGTTTTTTCAGCCGTAAGTTCGGTATCAATATCCAGTAAACCTAAGCCTGCAATAGATTTATTATTTGACTCAATACCTAAAGGGTCATTAATACTTTTACCTAACATTTGATAACCACCACAAATGCCAAAAACTTTACCGCCATAACGTAAATGGCGTTCTATATCGGTTTGCCAACCTTGTTCTTTCAAAAATTTCAAATCAGAAATAACATTTTTACTGCCGGGTAAAATCACTAATTCGCAATCATTAATACGCTCGCCCATTTTTACATAACGTAAATTAATTTCAGGATTCAAACGTAACGTATCAAAATCAGTATGGTTACTAATGTGTGGCAGTAGCGGTACAACAATATTTATTTTTGCATGACTTACCGTATTTTCAATGGCGACTGCATCTTCGGCATCAAGAGCTAAGTCATGTACATAAGGTAAAACACCTAAAACAGGTTTTCCTGTTTTTTCTTCGAGCCAATCAAGGCCGGATTCCAATAGTTTTATGTCGCCGCGAAAACGGTTAATAATAAATCCTTGTACGCGAGCCTGCTCAGTAGGAGAAAGTAGATCTAAGGTTCCGACTAAATGAGCAAAAACGCCACCTCGGTCAATATCCGCCACTATAATCACCGGACAATCTACCGCTTCGGCATAGCCCATATTGGCAATGTCATTAGCACGTAAGTTAATTTCAGCAGGGCTGCCTGCACCTTCCACCATTAACACTTCAAATTCTGTTGCTAATCTATGGTGTGATTCAAGTACCGCGTCCATCGCGACTTTTTTATAATCGTGATAACGAGTCGCTTCCATGTTTGATATGGCTTTACCATGTACGATAACCTGCGCTCCGGTATCGCTATTAGGTTTAAGTAATATCGGGTTAAAGTCGATTCTGGGCGCAAGGTTCGAAGCGATGGCTTGCAATGCTTGCGCTCGGCCAATTTCGCCACCGTCTTGGGTTACTGCACTATTTAAGGCCATGTTTTGTGGCTTAAACGGCGCGACTTTATAACCTAAATTAACAAAGACTCGGCACAAGCCAGCAACTAAGGTGCTTTTTCCTGCATCAGAGGTGGTGCCCTGAACCATTAATGTTTTCATGATGACATTTTTTCCTGAACCATATTTTTTAAGGGCATACTTTTGAGGCTAAGCGGTAAACCTGCCATGATAAAATCTACATTATTGGCCAGTGCTGCAAGTTCTTGATGCAACCAGCCGGCTTGGTCGACAAACTGACGAGACAACTCTCCCATGGGAACAATACCGTGACCGACTTCATTACTGACAAAAATAATTTTTTTTGCTTTCTCTACTTTCAAAACTTGCTCGTCACTAACGAAGTTTTGTAAAAACTGCATCAATGCACTTTTTTGTTGTGCATAAAACTCACGGTCTTGCTGACACAAACAGTTGCTTAACCATAATGTTAAGCAATCAACTAATACACAATCACTCGTTTTTATCGCTTGTTCAAGAGACTTGGCTAAATATAAAGGTGACTCTATTAATGGCCAATGCTGTGGCCTGTCAGCTTGATGTTGTGTAATGCGTTGCTGCATTTCTTCATCATGAGCTTGCGCGGTCGCTAAGTAACAGACGCTAAGCCCCCGTGATTCAGCTTGTTGGGCCAGATTTTCAGCTAAACGAGACTTACCAGAACGTGCGCCACCTAAAACTAAATGAATGTCGTTCATTAATTTATTCCTGAAAAATTAGTCGTAGAAAGTAACGTAGGCGTTGCCGCTAGCACTATCAAAATAATATAAACCGCGACTTCTAAAATTTGTTGCGCCGCGCCTAAACAATCTCCAGTAAAACCACCGAGCTGGCGATTAAACCAAAATATTAATAAAAGTCGAATGATCCATAAACAGATAATCATCACTAAACAATGCAATGCTGGCAATAACGTAAATAAGACTAAAACACTGGTAATAACTAACACTAACAAACTGTTAAGTGATAAGTGCTGCGCTAAGGGTTTTACTTTTGACTGCGCATCCTCACTGACATAGTTCATACTAAAGATTAAACTGGTACTCACCGTCCTACTTAAGGTATGAACTAAAATGAGTGCGTAACATATAGCTAATAGTGAATTTTCCTCACTCACACTCAATAAGACCAAACTTTGGTATTTTATCATTAAAATAAAAAATAAAGCTGCCGCACCGTAAGTACCCAGGCGACTGTCTTTCATGATATTGAGCTTTTGCTCAACCGTCCAACCACCGCCAAATCCGTCCCAGACATCAGCCCAACCATCTTCATGAAAAGCACCGGTAAGCAACAGACTACAACCCATAGAAATGAGTATCGCCAACGATATTGGTAGAAAACTAGCAAAAACAGCGAAAATAAATGCTGTTACAATACCAATAAATAATCCCACTAAAGCAAAGTAACGACTGGCTTTATGCAACATTTCAGGTTTAATCACTTCAGGCAAGCGCACAGGCACGCGCGTAAAAAAGCTCAACGCTAAGAGCAATAAATAATACTGCTGTTGGCATTTTTTATGAAACGATTGTTTATTCATTTAGCTGTCAGCTCAATCAATGGTTGGTGAGGTTACATCAGTAACCTCAGCTTGTGCGAAACTTGCCATATCATTATAAAACGCAGCAGAAGCTTGGATTATTGGCAAAGCTAATGCCGCCCCAGTGCCTTCACCTAAACGTAATCCCAAGTTCAATAAAGGTTTAACGTTTAAGTAGTCCAACATTTTTTGATGACCTTGTTCGCCCGAGCAATGGGCGAAAATCATATAACCTTTAGCATTTTCATTTATTTGGACCGCTAACATTGCTGCCGCTGTACAAATAAAACCATCAACAATCACCAGCATATTTTGTTCTGCCGCAGCGAGCATAGCAGCAGTAATTTGTACTATTTCAAAACCACCTAAGCAGGCTAAAATACTTTTAGCATTAACGAGGTCACCTTGGTGAAGCGCTAATGCTTCTTCGATAACCAGCTGTTTTCTTTTTACTATTTCGTCGCTAACACCGGTACCACGGCCAACACATTCGCTGGCAGGAATATCCATAATCGTAGCCATAATGGCTGATGCTGATGTAGTATTACCAATACCCATTTCACCAAAAGCAACCAAATCACAGCCAGTTCCAGCTGTTTTTTCAATGAGAGCCGTGGCTTTTTTAAAGCCTAAATCAACCTGTGACAGGCTCATTGCAGGAGATAAGTTAATGGGGGCAGTAATGTTTCCTAACCTTTGCTCTAAAACACCAACATAACTATCCGATGGCGCTAATGTTCCCGCATCGACCACACTCAACTGCCAGCCAAGTTGCTGACAAAAAACGTTAATGGCCGCGCCACCAGTAGCAAAATTTGCTACCATTTGAGAGGTTACTTCACTGGGTGCAATTGACACACCCTGGGCTGCAACACCATGGTCTCCGGCAAAGATAAACAAGCTAGGCTTATTAATTTTCAATGGCTGTTTTTCATGTTTTGATGATGAATACTGCACACGGGCAATGGTTTTCGCGGTATCTTCTAATTGCCCTAACGCACCTATTGGTTTGGTTTTACCGTCAATAATCGCTTGGATTTCACCATCAAACTCATTACTCATTTTTTTAATAGAAAACTTCATCAACAGCACCTTTAAGCTTTGTTTTTTCGAAAATATAATAAGGATAAAAAGAAGACACTACCAATAGCTGAAGTGATAACACCCACAGGTAATTCTTGATTTTCTAAAACGATGCGCGATAGAACATCAACCCAAATCATAAAAATACCCCCGACTAAAGCCGTGAGCAGAATGCCAAATATGGTTCCTTGCGAAACAAAAAATCGAACGATGTGGGGTACCATCAAGCCAACAAAACCTATGCCTCCACATAACGAAACTAATGTTGCAGTGATTAGTGAACTTAATAACAACATCACCAAACGAAAACTATTAACATTAATACCCAATGTCGTTGCACTTTCATCGCCCAATAACATTGCATTGAGTTGGCGCCTGTACGATAACATCACCACAACACAACTAATAATAACGACGCTAGGAAACCATAGATTGCCCCACTCTGCCCGAGAGAAACTCCCCATGGTCCAAAAAAGCACGGCAGTTACCGCTTGCGGGTCGGTTTGATAAAGCAATAAGCTGGTAAAAGAACTAAACAAAAAGGATAAGGCGACACCTGCCAACAACATCGATTCAACCTGCTGGCTTTGCCGACGACCAGCGATAACTAATAACATTAACATTGCTACTAAACTTCCAGCAAAGGCTGCAATAGGCGTAACTAACGAAATAGTGCTGCCCAGTAGTACTATGGAAATAACTACACCCAGTGAGGCGCCCGAAGAGATACCAAAAAGGTAAGGATCAGCCAAAGGATTGCGCGTTACGGTTTGTAAAATTAAACCTGCTACCGCTAATCCGCAGCCAGCTAAAAACGCTAAAATAGCGCGTGGCATTCTTAGCTCCCATATAATACGTTCAAAAAATATTACATCTCTAGGATTACTGTCCGGAGAAAAACTAGCGAGCAGGCTTGAAAGTACATTTTGAAAGCTAATATCTGCCGCACCTATAGATAACGCAGCAATAAAGCTGAACACACCCAAAGTGACAGTAATAAAAAGTACTGAAGATTGATTCATTTTAAGCATCGTTTAAATCAGCCTTTTTATTCGTAGAATCGTATCCATAAAAATATGAAATATGAGGGACTTGTTGATGTTGCCCATGCTCTGAAACTTCCGCACAAACACCAAAGACCGAAGACAACATTTCAGGGGTTATCACCTCTTTAGGCGTGCCTTGTTCTACCAACTTTCCTTTCTTTAATACCAGTAATTGATCGCACATTGCGCTCGCAAGGTTCAAATCATGAAACGATGCAATAACTGTAATATCTAATGATTTAGCCAATTCCATAACCTGAATTTGATAACGCACATCAAGATGACTGGTCGGTTCGTCCATAATCAATAAACTGGGGGATTGCACAATGGCACGAGCGATTAAGGCGCGTTGTTTTTCTCCGCCCGATAAATGCTCAAAATTTTGCAAAGTCTTGTCGATTAAACCGACTTGTTCAATAGCGCAGGCTATTTTTTGTGAATCACTGGCCTGCTCTCTTGTGAATATTCCTTTATGGGGTATCAAACCTAAAGCAACGATGTCGTGTACCGTTAAATTAAAGTGGCTAGGGGTTTCTTGTAATACTACGGCAATGTCTTGTGCATATTGATATGCGGCATAATGTTGCCAAATATCTTTTTGATTAAAGAGTACTGCACCAGAGTCAGGTTTTGTATAGCGATACAAACAACGTAGTAAGCTTGATTTACCCGCACCATTTGGCCCTAAAATCCCGGTAAAACTGCCTTTCTTAATAGTGAAAGATACATTGTCTAAAATCAACTGCCCGTCAGCATGCCAAGACACTTGTTGTGCGCAAAGTAAGTCAGCTGTCGCTGATGATTGACTGTTACTGATGTTCAAAAATTGATACTCACTCGCCACTGACACATTGAAAACGGTCAAACAGAGCACAGTCAATTTTTTAGTTGGTGAAATTTACCAAAGAATTGAATATACAATGTTCGAGTAAACCCGCTCGACTTTGTTTATCACTACTCATTAATGGGTATCCTGACTCAAGCTTTTCGCTAAACACATGAAATAAAAGCTTTTACAGTTGCGGGTACAGTTGTGGATTCTCACCACATTCCCACATTAAAAAGGAGCTAACTAATTTTATCAGGCGATTATCGTCAGCCAGATAAAAATAGCAAGGTTTAATTGATAATAAGTGCAACTTTTGAGTTGAAATTAGTGATTAGTTACAAGACTATTTTCGGCCAATTTTTTCCTTGCTCATCAGTGTAAATCGTAATTTTAACGACTCCTGCATAAGGTACATCAATATGACTCATGTGATCCGTACCCGGTATTGGCATATTTAGTACCCTTGCTATCAGGTGCTTTATCACACCACCATGTGCAATCACCAAAGTATTTCCTTCAGTTAGGTCTGATAACCACTGTTGCCACCATTGATCAACTCGCTGTACAAAATCGTCCATAACTTCGCCATTAGGTGCTTTGAATTTCCATGGGTTTTTCCAAAAGTCACCAATAGAGGTTTGTGCATCATTTCCTGTCATTTCCCACAAATACTGATATTGCTTTCCGTCCCAATCGCCAAAGTTCATTTCTTGTAAGTTCTCACTAATTTTCAGCTGAATATCATGCTGGAGAGAAAAGTCAGTCGCAAATTTTTGGCAACGTTGCAGAGGCGAGCTAATGCAATGCGCAATAATCGGTAATTTTTTAGTGGCTTGCCATAATTGTTGCAAGCCTTTTTCAGATAACGCCACATCTGTTTTTCCCGCTAATATCCCTGGAGTGGCAATTTCACCATGACGTAATAAATATAAAGTGCGCTGATGCAATGCCTTATACCTTTTAATAAATTATATATTGAAGAAGAATAGAATAACCTTAAATTGAATGTTGCGTAAGTATTTAGTAGAGTGTCGTTCTTATTAGGTGTCTGACGTATTGTTTTTATTAACAATTCGTTAGGTGAAACGAGAAACCAGTTAAAATCTGGTACTGCCCCCGCAACGGTAACTGTGAGCAGCAATAAAACCACTGTAATGAATATATTATGGGAAGGTATTGCAAATGCGATGATCAGAAGTCCGGAGACCGGCCTAATAACTCGATCACTGCGGAGGGCGGTTTCATCAGAGAGCAATAGCTTCAGTGCTAGATGAAACATCTGCGTTTCATCTACTTATTGCCTTTTCTGGTTCCCCCCCCGTATATTTGTTTTAATCTTTATACAAAGGGAACATGGTAATGAAAGATACGTTACAACTCACCTCCAGACATTCAGATCCAACTAATAAAAGCGAAACGTCTAAAGCTCATTTGCTTATTTTTGTAATTTTATCAGCATTAATGATTATGACTCGCCCTTATCATTTCGCGTCAGCTCTTCATTTGCCAAGTGCTTCTTTAGCGGTATTTTTCCTTGGCGGTTTCTTTTTAAAAACCAATAAAACTTTTGGGGTGCTTTTTGCTTTAAGTGTCAGCATTGACTTGGCTAGCAGTTACGCTCGCGGCGCTTTTGGTGATTGTATTACGATATCATATCCCTTTTTAGTGGTTGGCTATTTTGCTTTGTGGCAAACAGGAAAATACTGTTTCTTCAACATTCAACAAACTAATATCGCCTTAGCTATAACTAAAAATTTAACTGGGTTATTTATCGCAAGTTCAGTCGCCTTTTTCATTTCTAATGGTAGTTATTATTTTATGTCAGGAAAATTTCCGGAGCTATCATGGATGCAATACAGCACCCGTGTTGCTAAATATTACCTACCTTATATTCAAAGCCCATTTTTATACGTGATATTAGGCTTAGCCATTTACTGTGTTTTTGGTCAAATTAAATTATTAAAAAGTGAGAAAATAAATGTTAAATAGCTGCAATTGTCCTGCGTTAATTATCAGCGCTCCTTCTTCAGGTTCAGGTAAAACAACCATTACTGCTGCCATCGCTAATTATCATCGTCTACAAGGAAAGGACGTTAGAGTTTTTAAAACAGGTCCTGATTTTATTGACCCGATGATTTTAACCAAAGCCAGCGGTAACCCTGTTTACCAGCTTGATTTATGGATGGTAGGTGAGCAACATTGCCGAGAGCTTTTATTTGAAGCTGCTCAGCAAGCTGATCTTATTTTAATTGAAGGCGTTATGGGATTATTTGATGGCGATCCAAGTACTGCCGACCTCAGTTTATTTTTTGATATTCCAGTTTTAGCTATTATTGACGGTAGTGCCATGGCGCAAACCTTTGGCGCCTTAGCATTAGGCTTACAACAATATCAACCCTCATTAAAGTTTGCGGGTGTCATTGCCAATAGAATTGCTAGTGAACGTCATGCTGAGATGATCCGCGATAGTGTTCCTGCGAGTATTGGTATTTTTGATGTTTTCATGCGAGATAGTGAAATAAGTTTGCCAGAACGCCATTTAGGTTTAGTACAAGCTGATGAGCTGCACGACATTGATGAAAAACTTCAAAAAGCAGCAAGTAAAATAGCGAACAGTTCACTGAAGCAATTGCCTAAAGCGGTTCACTTTACTTGTCCACAAAGCAGCAGTAAAAGTACTAAAACTAGCAATAAATCGCTTGCTGGTAAACGCATTATTATTGCAAAAGACTTAGCGTTTAACTTTCTTTATCAGGCTAACTTACGTTTATTAACACAGGCAGGGGCT
>Ga0209395_1005967_pt1 | contig 13437 bp, 6 predicted proteins | sample GOMGulsemesocosm_3_FD_184635 | JGI IMG/M metagenome (GOLD analysis project Ga0209395, IMG submission 184635) | Methane-oxidizing microbial communities from mesocosms in the Gulf of Mexico - GOM9D Gulf of Mexico (SPAdes) (version 2) | ecosystem: Environmental > Aquatic > Marine > Cold seeps... | reverse complement strand
CATGTTTACGCAGTAATGTTGTAACAGCAGCTAAACAGGTCGATCATATAATTGCTAAAGCTCTTGGTGGTAATGACATAGAGAGCAATTTAGAAGCTATATGCGTAAAGTGCCATGGAACTAAAACAGCTAAAGAAAAGCACCAACACAAGGTTGATACGAACATCATTTAACCTCGAATAAAGTCAGTTTATGGTATTTGTCTGTACTTAATAAATGTAAAGGTTAAAGAGTAATCCAATAAATAGTATGTAAAAAACATAAAACTAGTACTTAAAAAGTGATTTTTCAGTTAGAAAACTGCAATAATTCATCAAATTAGTGATGAATTATTTAACTGTTGATATTACTAGGGTTAATCGGATGCTTCGTTAAACTCTTTATAATTCATACTTGTATAGGGGGGGAGGCAAAATCCCTAGAACTTATAGGCTGGTGACCGCACCCTTAAGTAAATTTTTATGTGCGCGAATTAAGAAATTTTTTGACGCCACCAAGATCCTTTATTATCACTTTAAAGTGTGACGCGTCACATTAAGTTTATTAAAGCGCTTCCAAATCAATCTAGATGTCTAGAGTAATAGAACTGTATCTGATGATGTAGGTTCAAATCCATAAAGGAAAATCCGATAAACATCATGCTTTGCTAAAAAGTTAAAATAATAGCTAAGGGTGAGTACAGTCCGATATTTTTGAACTGTTGATAAAATTTTTATATACCTATTCTAGCAAATACCCATACTTATCAGGCAGCAATGCAAATTCTCCCCACTGTAGCTTTTCAAAACACAGGCCCATACCATTTATAGTAACGACTCCATACATTATGACTATTCGACCTACTGATTGATCAACTATCCCATGGTTTTTTTGCTGTTCATCGGTCAACTTAATTGTAAAATGAGCAACCCCTTCTACATCCATATCATTTGTTAGGTAAGTCATTCGAATATTAGTTGGCTTTTTATACTTGCCTAAATGACTAGTGCTTTTTATGCGTCCATAATAAAATCTAGGTTTATCATTTTCTTCAGACATTGATTTTACATCTTTAAGTAAATCAATTAGTCGGCTTGCATTGTTTCTCCCCGGTAAGTGGAAATATTTATAAAGATTCTCATCAAAGTTTCTGCATAAGCCTGCAACTGTTGTGATTCTACTTGGTAATGCAAAGCTTTCCCCACTATGACGTCCGATAGTCACTTCTGCTGCTAACCCATCAACATCTTCTACTGGAGTTTCATCATATATTTCAGGTTTATCTACTTTAAGTTCTGGTTTTTTTTGTAAAAAACTAGATATGATAACTAGGTTTTCATCATCTATTGCTTTTTTAGCCTCTTCCCAATTATCGTATTTTTTACCTTCTGGTTTTATAGACTTTAAATCACATTTTATATTTTTATATTTACTTACATGTGAAAAGTATGCATTTCTTCCATTGGAAAAATGCTCCTTTTTTTTCGGAACTCTATTAAGGTTGGTAAAGCAGGCAGGGCAAAAAAGAGTACCATCCATTTCAGAGCTATATTCTGATGGAATAATTTTTTTAGCATTTGCTTTTAAATAGGAAGGTTTTCCATCTTCATACTTCCAGCTTTCCATTTGATATGAAAATTTTATTCTACGATTTGTTTCATCAGCACTCATGATTAATTCCTTTAAAAAAGATTATACTGAATTATGAATTTTCGCTTAGCATATACGCCCATGTAACAAACTAAAAATAGTGGGTTTAAATAAAGCGATTGTTTATTTACTTGTTAGAGCTGCATATTACTCAATTCTTCTTTGAGCCAAATATATTTATCTTTAATACGCTTAGGTGGATTTGATTCAATTATGCTCTGAATTTTCGAGGCTGTTTCCACTCGAGCTCGCTCTACGATTTCGAGTTCTTTAGTATTATAATTTCCCAAAGTACTAGATGTAATTATATATCGAAAACTTGAAGGCAAAGACATATAACAATACTGCTCATCCTCATTAATTAAAGTATCAAATATTTCAAATGTATTGATTTTTCGATATGCTTGAATACACTCTTTATCAAATATGATTCTAGGAGTAACAGCCTTTTCTGACTCTAACAAATATGCTCGATTCATAGCTGGACCAAATAATGGACCATTATCATCATGCACTAATTCTCCCAATGTGATCCCACCTCGAATTAATAACGAATGCTTATCCCATAACTTTATGCTCAGTTTTGCTAACAACTCTAAAATAGTTTGTGATCCAACAGCATCATCTGCATTTGCTGATAAAACTAAGCTATCAGAAAAATAAGAAATAGTTATGGGTGATCGTTTCTGTAACCTCTCCCCCATCATTTCAGCAAGCTTTCTAGTCTCAGCTAACTTTTCCTTTGTAACGTTTTCTTCATTCACTGAACAATACATACTTTTTTTAAGTAAATTAGGGTCCATAGAAAGTAAAGCTTCATGAATGCTTGAAGCTATATTCGGAACTTTTGCACTTTGTTCTACCAAAGCACCAAAACCAAGAATGTCTATGAAAGCTATAAATTTATTTTGATACATATAGTTTATTTACCTGTAGATCTAAGCTCATTTAAGAGGGGAGTTGGTGAACGCAGAGAACAAAACAGCCACTATATTTGTCCTTCTTTGAATTCTTATTGTGTATTTTTAACATTAAGATTAGGACTGTTATTTAGAACTAGAGGACTGGTTCATTTCAATATATTTTAAAAGTAACTTATTCTGGTTGATTACAATATTTTTTAACTCATTCACTTGCTTCTCAAGTTCTTCAGTATTATCTGATACCATTTCATCAACAAAAACAGAGTTTGCTAGCGACATTCCAAGTAAACCACCAAAAACAAGTACACAGACAAAAAATGTTCGAATCCAAAAAGCATGTTCAATACCCTGTGCAAAAGCTTGATCAGGAATAGTACTCCAGCCTTCGACCGTAAATACGCTAAAAACAGTATAAAGACTCGTAAATGGATCGCCAAAATGCAGAGGGAGAATGTCGCCGAAAAGAGTAGTTCCTACCATTGTAAATATAAATAACAAAGCCATCAACAAAGCAAAAACTACAACAGATGCCCTCAAAGCACGAGTCAATCCATCAATTAAATGTGAAACATTTGGAATAAATCTGAATAATCGAATTAAACTGAAAAGACGCAACAAACGAATAATCAATAAACTGTTACTAAAGCTGCCATCATAGAACTGCCCAGTAAAGCAGAAGACAATAACTATAGACTCGATTAAATTTATTGGATTTTTCAGCCAAGGAATACCATTGTTCTTAATAATGAATACTAGTTCGGCTGCGAAGTAAAAATTAACACACACAAATAAAAATTTAATTACATCTCTATATAAATCTGGAAGCAATGGAAATGCGTCAATGAATACTATTATCGCAAATATAATTAGTGGTATTAAAGAAAACTTATGGTATTTTTTTGTATGTTCTACATAAATATCAGCATTGCTAACTATGGCCATTCCCTTGTCCTTGTTCTTGAATTTAATAATTAATTAGATGATATTTCTAACCATGTTTCTTCATTAATTATTTCGGTCATAATGCCTTTTTTTCTATTGGATAAAACATCTTCAACTTTTCGGCCGTGACTAGTAAACTTCCAATCTCGACTCGCCAAAGAACCAATTACAAGTAAATCCAACTTTTGCGTAATTTTATCCTGATTTATTGCTCCAAGGCCAGAAGCAGACTCTTGTAGAGCTTTCCGAGTGCCAGAGACAAACTTTCCCGTAAAACAAATTTTTGCACTCGATATATTGACCATTGTAGCCTTTGTAGTTACAAAATCAGCAGCCATTCCATGTGCTAAACCAGTTTCAATAAATCTATGCCCTGTGACAGACTTTATCAACTCTAAAAGGTCTAGTCTTTCTTCGTCATCAATCACACCATCTTCTAGAATTTGTTCAAGTCGATTCTTGATCATATTACCTGGAAATTTCAAACAAAAATCCGGTTCCTCTTCAAGAATTTCGCCCAACTTTGCAATCTCGTTATCCATTAGAACTTCATCTGCACAAATCCCATTCAAAAATCCAATGAAGATATTGTTGGACAAATCACCCGTATCAGGATTTTTCAAATCGTAATCCAATGCATCTCTTACAATATTATACAGTGACGACAATTCGTCTTTACTCACAACTCCATCTTCCAATATATCTGCTATTTCATAACGTATATCGTCGAAATCGCCTCCATCTTTACATTCAGGCTCATAATTAAGCCATGCTTCTAAGTAAAGCATTTCGAGTTCAACAAGGCATTTGTCTGCAGTTAACCCCTCTAAGATTCCTTTCAATCCAAGCAGTGCTTTTAATTTATTTTGCTTTGAATGGAAACCTACGACTTGAGGTTGACCATGATCATTAAGTGAAGTGTTATGTGGGGTTTCCATATTGTAATCCTTTACGTATAAATACTTGATGTAACATTAGCATAAAAATAAAACAAATCGCTAGTAAGTAGTTAAAATCACTTAATAATAATTATATCAAGCTACTGCTTTGAGGTTTATAATATTTTAATAATAACAATCATCGATGCCTCATCATTATCGTATGATATGAAGTGTTACATTTATAATCGTAAAAATTAAAGGGATTTATATGAATTACAAAGAAGCTATTTCTTATTTTCTACATAACGTAACTTTGGAAGACGTATGTACCCGTCTTGGAATTGAGACCGAAAATAAAAGTAATAGAACTAATGCGATTTGTCAGTTTCATAATGACACAAAACCTTCGATGGTATTATACGACGATAACCCTGATGGTTTTGCTCGATATAATTGCTTTTCTTGTGGTGCTAACGGGAATTTATTTGATTTAGTACAAGAGTCGAATGGTATTGAATTCAAAGAAGCTGTTTATTGGCTTGCAAAGGAATACAATGTAAGCATTATTAGTAACTTTAAAGTAGATCAAAAAACTAAAACAAACCTACTAGAGAATATTTCATCTAATGTTTTCGAATATACTTTAAAACAGCTTCAAGAATATCAAAAAAAGTCAACATTAATAAAATATCTGGATGATCGAGGATACAACGAAGAGGTTATTAAAGATCTTAATCTCTGTATAAAAGGTGAGTTTTCTCTAGTAAATCATTTGTATAGTTTAGCTCTATCTGAATCCGAAAGAATAATCATATTTGATCTGTTTGAAAAAGCTGGTTTAGTAAGAAAAAAGCTTGAGAGTTTCAAAGAAAATAAAAATAAGCATCTCCCATTAAATTATCATTATTACGATAGCTTTAGAAATAGTAGATTAATTTTTCCAATTAGGTCGACAAATGGCGAATTAAAGGGTTTTTCCGCTAGAGCAACAGAACCGACTGATAAAGGTCCTAAATATTTATTTAGTAAAAATTTAAATAAATCAAATCTTCTTTATCTCTCTGAATTATCCTTTATCAGACTAAAAAATAGTAGAGAAGAGATAACTCAGCTTTATATATGTGAAGGTTTATTTGATGCTATACGTTTATATTCCCTAGGTTTTAATGCTGTTTCAATACTTGGTGCCGACCTTTCTAATAATCAATGTAAGATCATATGTGATTTAGCAAAAGATCAAAGAAGAAGAAAAAAACTCTTAGAAGTTGTTTTATTTTTGGATAATGACCCTGCTGGAGTTACCGCCACATCAAATGCAATAAAAAAACTGTATAAAAATAGTGAAAGCATAGACCTTGAGCTAAAAGTTTTACATTCAACAATTGAAGATAAGGTTGACCCAGATTCTTATTTGAAACAAATATCAAGTCATGAAGACGCTAAAAATTATTTGGAAAGGATAGAATACCCTTTGCCTGCGATATTCTTGGCAAGTGAATTGACTGCTCCAACATCGTTCATCCTAGAAGAAACTTATTGGCAAGACATTCCATACTCTCTAAGAATAAGAGCGTCGAAGCAATGGTTCTCCATCTTTAAAAAAAGTGATAGAGATGCGAGTGAAGTTTTAGCTTCATTTCAATCAAAGTACGGCAATAGCGATTGGTTTCAATTTTTACAAAACAATAGCGCTGCAGGAAAATCAATTTCACAAGGCAGTGATGGTGTCTTTGTAACTTCAGATAATGAAAGATTAAACTTATCAATAGCACTAGCTAAGTCATCTCATTCTAGAGGAGGCGCCTTCCCTGATAACACAGCTGAATGGCGACGTATAGAAATGTGCACCACCGCGATTGAGCTTATAGTGAAAGATCGCTTTGGCTCCCTTAAAGATGACCTTAGACCCATAGAACCATTAAATACTGTTTATATATCTAGAACGATCGGAGGTGAAGAGGCTCGAGTAATGTCTATTCATTGCCCCGAAGATTTAATTTCTCACCAATATGTAATGAGTGAATTAATAACGGAAAGACATGACTCTTTGTTTGGTGATGATGTATTTAGTTCTAGAATCCCGGTAACTAGGTTTTATAGAAGCAGTTCTCAAACTCGAACCACCGGTGAAGGGGGTAAAAGTTCACATTCCGATACCCTCAGTTTTGCTTACCAGATAGACATGGAAGTACTTGAAGGTCGCGAAAAACCGACTAGCTCAGGAATGTTCAGACCATACTTTGAATGCTGGAAGGACTTTACTCATTCGATTAACCTTGCCGCAAGCATGATGCCACAAGTCCATATGGTTAGATTAGATTTAAAACGATACTACGATAGGTTAAAACGATTTGCAGTTAAAGATGCCTTAAGAGCATGTTTGCCTAATGATTTTGATAATGAATGTTTGTCTTTATTCACAACCTGCGGAATGAAGAAAAGAGATGAGGTCATTGACTGGCTTTTAGAACAAAGCTTTGGATATGATAAGTTTAATCCTGAAACTGGAAGTGAAGATCGCTCAGATACTATGATTGGTATTCCTCAAGGACCTGATCTATCGGCTTTTTTAGCAAACTTAGTATTGTTTTCTGTCGATGCTGCAGCAAGAAAATTTATTGAAAGTAAGAAAAATAAAATAACCGGTTACACACCTGCTTGGTATTCCAGATATGTCGATGACATGGTTCTGATTGCTGAGGACACAACTTTATTGTCCCAATTACGTTCTGTAGTTGAAGATGCTGTTAAAAAACTAGAATTAGAATTAATCTCTAAAGAACAGCCAATGCCAATGTCCTATGATGATTTCAAAGAATATTTAACAAAAGGTAAGGCTTTATCGGCCTCTGGTCCTGAAGGAAATGTGGAGTTAATTGAACCAGAAGATATCGAATCTAATAAGCAAATAGAGAGATACCAAGCTTTAGGTTTATTGAACAATAGGCAGTTATATTCCGATACTTCAGAAGTATTGAATAAGAAAATAGCATTGGCAGCCAGTGGCTATCAACTTCGCTTTTCAGACTTAAGTAAATTAACAAAATGGATATGGTTTTATTGTATTACAAAAAACCTAGATCAAAATAACAAAATATCAAACGTAAATAGCCTTATTTTATCTTATTTAGAGGTATGGAAAAATACTTCAGGAAATTTAGAACCTGCAATTAATCCAGAACAAAGTTACTGGGAAGATCCGTTATTGCTTGCGTTTGATGGTCTTGACCTACTTCTTGAAAAGAACTCGTGGATCGATGATGACCTGACAGAAGAACAGATAAATATAAAATTTACGGTGAGGGCTGCACTATCTCATTCTATTTTTTCTAATGGGTTACTAGATGATTTATCAAAGAAACTTAGTGATAGTTTACCCGGTGGTGGGATTAGCATTTCCAAATTACCTCGAATCTATTGGCAGAAAAAAATTAACCTACTTTGGCATGCTAGAGCAAGTTTACCCTCAAAAAGCACACGCAATAATTTTAAATACATATCTTTCATTTCTAAAAATGTTGATTTAACAAAGAGCTTAATCAGAACTAATTTAACAGAATTTGGCCTGAAAGAGAGCGATGCTTTAACATATGAATTTACTTCTGAAGGTAAGTTAAGGCGATTGTGTGTTTTATTACAAATTACATATTATAAGCTAGGTTTTAATACAGATAATAGCTCTAGTGATATATTGAATTCACTAGTAGGAGAAGTGCATTCTTTAAGAGAAGATGAAAATAAAGATGAAGTGACACCTAATTCTTTTATATTTTTTAATCTATTATTAGCTGACGACAATAAAACTTTTAATAATGTTTCTGACGAAATTATCAGAAGTTTGAAGGTTAAAGCTCTTAATTTTATCTGTAATACTGCAATAAAAGGGAATGTTTTAAGACTTTTAAGTGAGAGAAAGGGAATATTAGGTAATGAGAGTTTGGATATTAATAATTACACACTTATTCCACCTCTACCAACTGTCGATGAAACCACCATTTATGGTTTTTCATCGCCTAAAAAATCACCTAATAATGACACTGTTAAAATTAGTGGTTTACTTAAACTAAGTGTCGATGAACAAAATAAATCAGATGATATATTCGTTTCTGATAATGAATCAAGCTCTGAAGTTAATTGGACTAAATTATCTAGCGTAGGAGGGAATAATGTTAGCACATTTACAGCTGTTGCAGATTGCTTAAAAAATAGTGACAACATTAATTATCATTCTCCAACTCCCCCTAATCTGATTAATACAGAGATACTAAAATGGACGGCTGATACATTTGAAGCGATTTTAAAATGTACGAAAAAAGAAAAAAATGGAGTTAGCTTATATAGAGTGCCTAACTGGTCAAATGTTTCAATGTCTATTGCACCAAAAAATTTATCAAATGATTGTAGAAATGAAATATGTATTTTAGCAGACTTACAAACAGACATATCCTATTCACAGGCTTTTATTAGAGATGGATCTAGAGGTTTAAGACCAATATCAATTCCAACTCATAATAGTTATATTTGGCAGGTGGGAGTGGCATTAACTGACATCCTAGGCTTTACCCAAGATCTGGATGATTATACCTGTTTTGTAGATACTGAATGCAGTCATTCTGAATCACCTCAGTTTAGATTATTAAAAAATGCATTGAAGAAATTGAATGGTTCTGTTCACTTTTCTATGCCAGCCCCTATAAAAGTAGAACAAGAAATACCTAAGACGCTCCAACGTACTTTGGAGTTATTAAGGAGTTTTCCAGATAATGGTAACCATAATGAAGAGTATTCATATGGTTATATTTCTGAAATGGAAACTCAATTAATGAGAATAAGGTTGAGTAGTAAAAATAATCATCATGTTCTTGAAGACCTTCCAAACTTGTACATTAGTGCTGTTAAATCTCTGTTAAATAGAATTCCTTTAAATTGGTTTGATCACTTAATTAAAATTAACCCAGACGAACAATATACTCACTTCCCAAAATTAAGGAAATCATGTGAGTTTTGGCAAGTACTACATGAAAGTTTTGACAAAACATTTAAATCTTATGCATTACCTGTAGGAGCTCCCGCACAAAACCTAAAACGATATCAAAAGTCAATATTACTAGGTTGTCAGTATAACCTAATTATCTCTTGGCTTAAGGCTATGGTCTTTGAATCTGAAGTTCGAAAAGCAAGTGAAATCAATACTTTTACAAATATAGAAATAACCATTCAGTTTAATAACTTATTTAAAGATCAAGATATAGACTCATTAAATTTGCCAGAACTAACGTTTATAAAAGGTGTTGGAAAGGGAAGTATTAATGATTTAGGTGACCATTACCTAAATCTATTGAATGCTAAATCAACTCAAAATGCTTTTTCCGATATAACACTTGCAGGTTGGCTTGTTCTAGCACTAATCAAAAAGGAAATAATAGTACCATCAAATAAAAATCAAAATAATAGGATTGGAAGTATATTAGAAGCTAAAAAATGTCTTTCGTTATTTAACTTTATTTTATTTTTTAATACAGAAAAAGAAACCTTGTGGCCTTTAGAATATCAATTTCCAGATATATCACTTTCAACTTTAGATTTAATGAATACATTACAAACAATTGATGATTTTCAAAAAATAGATATCTCACCTATAAATTACGAGCATTTTGAATATAACTCGGCTTCTAGTGAATTTAAAAAGAGGTGGATACTTAAAAAGTGGCAATTGGATATCGCCGCTTCTAACTCTATCGATAACCAACCATACACTGAGATAGTTGATCATGAACTGGTCAGTAATTGGACAGAGAGCAGAAATGAAAATAATAATCCAATATATATATCAACTTGTGGTAAAAGATTTGGCCGAATATTAAGAGCGATTACTACTCCTCTTTTTTCAAATACACTAAGTAATCAGGTTCCTTCAACTGAAGAGGTTCCTTCAACTGAAGAGGTTTCTTCAACTGAAGAGGTTTCTTCAACTGAAGAGGTTTCTTCAACTGAAGAGGTTTCTTCAACTGAAGAGGTTTCTTCAACTGAAGAGGTTCCTTCAACTGAAGAGGTTCCTTCAACTGAAGAGGTTCCTTCAACTGAAGAGGTTCCTTCAACTGAAGAGGTTTCTTCAACTGAAGAGGTTTCTTCAACTGAAATGTCTGAAAACAACATAAAGAATGATACAGGAATTGATAGTTTAAAAATTTCATCAAGTTTTGATACCTTAAAACTTGATGCTATGCAATATTCTTTGCATACCCGAGCTTGGCATGAACGAAAAATTAATAAATCTCCATCTCACGTAAGGGCTGCATTTTTACAAATAGAATTAATTGGAAAATTAGGTGACGGTTATCACTTTCCTATTAAACCAGAAGAAATAGCAGGTGATATTGAAGGGAATAAAGTTAAGAAGAATAAATATCATAAAGAATGTCAAGAATATAAATATCAAGAATATAGACGACAAGAAATATTAAATAAAACATTAGATGCTTGCGATAGACTCGGAGTTGAATTTCTAGTACTCCCTGAATACTCTGTTCAACCTGATACTATTCTATGGTTAAAAGAGAAACTCAGAAATAAAAAAGTTTCAATATTAGCAGGAACTTATCGTTTATCGGATGATTATAAGGATAAGAAAAAAGTTATTAGCAAAAGTTATTTTGATTCATCTCGCTCTTATCAAGCTATTTTGAGTTTATTAGTTCCATATAAAGATAAAGTTGTCTGTCTAAATAGGACTAAAAAATACGCTTCTGCGGCGGCTAATGAATTGATTCACCCTTATCAATACGCAATCACACCATTATTTACTATTGATAAATTTGAAGGTGAAGTGTTAAGTTCTAACACTACGTTAGAGTCTCAATTAGAGGAAGAGCTCAGCTTATTAAGCCAAGAAACAACTCTAGTTTCTGAAATAGAAAAAATCAGAAAAATATTGAGTATAAACAAAGCAAAATTTGGCGTTGATGATATTCAATACTTATATCAAGAAAAACACCTGAGGGTATTAAACTTTGTGCAGGAAGTTATCTGTGCAGAATTATTTTTACTTACGAACCCTACCAACTCTATTAATTTAGCTTCAGAATATAAAAAATTATGTCAAATATTTGGAATACCAAATTCAGAAAGTGAATTTTCTATCATAAGAGAAGACCTTGATAGTTTAACTCAATATTTATCAGGAGTCGGAAGTGGAGGAGGTAATGCAGATACAAAGAACTTAGGAGAGCTAAATAAAAGAAGTATTATGGCTATTCCTGCAATGACCACAAGAAAGCAAGACTATTGGATATTTGGCCAAGGAGCTATGCTTGCGAATGGCTGTAGTACTATATTTTGTAATCCTGCTGGAAAAAGTTATGGTGGTAGTTGCTTTATTGGTCTTGATAGTTGGGTGGAAAATGAGACGGAATTTATAACACCATATAATGGTTGGTCTAAAGGTATTTATTATGGCCATAAAGATGATGCGTTATCTAAAGAGCAGGCGCTAGTTATTGCAGATATAGATCCATTAATGATGAGTTTAGGTTATCCAAGGCCACAGTCATTGCCTGTTCCAATGAAGTTGGTCGGATATTTACCCATATTAGAGATAAATGAAGAAAGACAAAATATATATTATGAAGCATTGAGTTCATTAGAAAATGCTTTTACTAACAAGGCTAACTTAAATAAAAGTGTCAACCCTAAGAATTTCACTCTATTAGAAAAAAGTTTAAATGAATTATTCGAAAAAGACCCAGATATTTATAAAGCTTGCTTAGATAGAATTAATCATTGGCATAATAATTGGAACAAGTACCCACAAGTTGGGATTCCAGCATTAACGGATTGGGTTGGTGTGTGTATTAAAAGCCTTGATACTTGGGAAAAAGAAAATACAGAGTATGATGGTTAGTTTTATTCTTTAATGTCATTAATTGGTGGGCAAACTGGTGGGCAAAAACTGAATCCCATAAAAAAAAAGAACTAACAAACTGTTTTTGCTGAACTCTCATCTTGGTAACCAATAAGCAGATCGCGAATATAGAATAGATTTTAAAGCTATTTCATGATTTAAAAAGCCATAGTTAACTATGGCTTTTTTATGAGCAGTTGCATAGCTTGATGTGGTAAAACGAGGGTTTGCTTGGTATAACATCACTATAAAGTTAATAAGGGAGCTTGAAATGATCACACTGTCCGCCGAACAATGCCGCGTTATTGGCGTAATGCTTGAAAAAGAAACTACTACCCCAGAGCAGTATCCACTCTCTTTAAATGGAATTACCATAGGCTGTAATCAAAAAAGTAACCGTGAGCCAGTAACATCATTTTCTGAAAGTGATGTGCAAAATCTCATAGATGAATTGGTAGAAATGAATCAATTAATGGTAGATAACAAAGCGTCTGTGCGAGTAAACAAATATTTTCATCGTTTTTGTAATACTGAATTTGGCAATTTGAAATTTACACTTCAACAAAGAGCTATTATTTGCGTGTTATTGCTAAGAGGCCCTCAAACCCCCGGTGAAATAAGAACTCGAACGAATCGCTTAGCTGACTTTACCGATGTGAGTGAAGTTGAAGCGACTTTAAATCAATTGCTAGATTTAAACGGTAAGGCATTAGTAAAAAAATTAGCACGAGAACCCGGCAAGCGTGATTCACGCTACGTACATTTGCTTGCTGATAACGCTGAATATGACTTAGCTAACTCTAGCACTATAGAAGCTGACGATGCTCCATCTGAAAATCAAGCTCAATTAACCCAGAGAGTAGCGGAGTTAGAGAAGCAAGTTTCTGTGTTAAGCGAACAAGTAGCCTGCTTAACCGAGCTACTTGGAGACTAATAGCCTTAGATCTAATGCGAATTCAGATCCAGAATATCGAATAATTATATTGACGCTTTAACATTATTCTTCATATTCATTAGCCACTATGATTAGTGGCTTTTTTATTTGTAGCGCGATTATTTCTATTTATGATTAGGGTTGCGGGTTTACTAGGTGGTCTAGCTTTTCCCAACGTTCATCTTGATATTTCATTTCATAAAACGGCCAATAGTTATTGTCCATTTT
>Ga0209395_1005960_pt1 | contig 13446 bp, 13 predicted proteins | sample GOMGulsemesocosm_3_FD_184635 | JGI IMG/M metagenome (GOLD analysis project Ga0209395, IMG submission 184635) | Methane-oxidizing microbial communities from mesocosms in the Gulf of Mexico - GOM9D Gulf of Mexico (SPAdes) (version 2) | ecosystem: Environmental > Aquatic > Marine > Cold seeps... | reverse complement strand
ACGGGCTCAATACACTGAGCGACAGCCTTAGCGAATATTTTCGCTGGATAAGCTTCCTAATCACCCTGCCCGTTGTGCTCTATTGTGCATCACCATTTTACAAAAATGCAGTGTCAGGATTAGCGGCGAAGAGGCTAAACATGGATCTGCCCGTAACACTCGCCGTGTTACTTGCCTTCTTCGCCTCGGCGTATGCAACGTGGTTAGGTACCGGACATGTCTACTTCGAATCGGTATCGATGTTTGTGTTCTTTTTATTACTGGGGCGCTTCTTTGAGCAACGAGCTCGCAAGAAAGCCTCACAAATCAGTAGCAATTTGTTGCGCTTGATCCCAACAACCGCAAATCTCGTTTCCGCGCAACAGTCACTGACTATCGTGCCGGCCAAGACATTATCAATTGGCGATATTGTGTTAGTAAAGCCTGGTGAAACGATACCTGGTGATGGCGAAGTCATCAACGGTAGCTCACAAGCAAACGAATCGGTATTGACGGGAGAGCAAGCCCCTGTCCTCAAAAACGTTAACGATAGGGTTTATGCAAGCACCATCAATATAGACAGCCCGTTAACCATTAATATAACCAGCGAACGCTCAGATCAACTGATCTCACAGATCATAAGACTGCAGGAACAAGCAGGGTTTGAAAAACCGCGGCTTGCCACAATCGCCGATAGCATCGCCCAATATGTTGTCGTTGCTATTTTATTGCTGTCCTTGTGTACATATCTTGGTTGGTGGTTAATAGGCAGTGAAAATGCACTTTGGTACGCCATTGCTGTGCTAGTGGCGACGTGTCCTTGTGCCTTAAGTTTGGCAACGCCATCCGCCTATACTTGCGCGCGTGCAACGATGTCACAACACGGGCTATTATTGCGCAGTGCAAACGCGCTCGATATCTTGGCTAAAGTCGACCACGTATGCTTCGATAAGACAGGAACTCTCACCACTGGTCACTTCTCAATAAATAAGGTAATAACGCAACAATCACCTAACGATGTATTGAGCATCGCCGCAGCATTAGAGTCTCACTCCTTGCATCCTATTGCGAGTGCATTTAGGCCGCATTTTGAGCCCTCGCTCACCGTGACCAATTCTAAATCGGTTATTGGCAGCGGTATCGAAGGTGAGGTTAACGGCATCTATTACCGATTAGGCAGCAGTGACTTTATTGGCGAGAAAGCCCTCGACAATCATGGCTCATTGGTCATTCATTTAGCAAATGCCAATAACGAAACGCTAGCGAGCTTTCATTTATCGGACCAACTGCGGCCACAAAGTCACGCCCTAGTCGCTCGCCTTAACCGCGATTCGATTAGCACGACCTTGCTCACTGGTGATAATTCTGCACATGCCGAGTATATTGCTAACGAAGTGCAGGTCACCCATTTAGAAAAAGGGCAAACACCTGGGCAAAAATTGAATTATATTAAACAACAACAACGAGATCGTCAGGTCGTTGCAATGTTTGGTGATGGCGTTAACGATGCTCCTGTACTAGCCGGCGCACACGTTTCGTTTGCCATGGGCTCTGGTAGCGATATCGCGAAATCCAGTGCCGACGTTATTCTATTACACGATGATTTATCAACCTTAACGACATCTTTGCAGTTATCCTACGATATGCAACGGATCATAAAACAAAATTTTTGTTGGGCACTAGGCTATAACGCTCTGGCAGTACCCTTTGCCGTGTTAGGATATTTACCACCTTATATAGCCGCATTAGGCATGTCGCTGAGTTCACTTATCGTGGTATTAAATTCACTGAGATTATTAAAGGATAAACGATGAATATACTGTTTTTATTAATCCCAATGGCGTTATTTATCATTGTGATCGCAGTTGGTTTCTTCTTCTGGGCGGTAAAAAGCGAACAATTTGAAGATTTAGATCGCCAAGGCGCCAATATTTTGTTTGATGATGAAGATAAACCTCAGCAACGACAACAAGACGATCAGGGCGAATAAAGGTGTTCGCGCAAATAGACAATTATAATTTCTACTCTGCGCTATTAATTGGTTTCATGAGCAGCGCCCATTGCGTGGTGATGTGTGGCGGTGTCGCGTCGATATTAAGTGCCAATATTCCGCTGCACCATCGCAACACTCCATCGAAACTACTTTACTTACTCGCCTATAATGCAGGACGGATCTTCAGTTATTGTGTCGCCGGTGCACTGCTGGGTTATAGTTTTGGTTTTTTTGCATTCAAGTCACATTTGCTATTTAGCCTATTGCAGTTGGTTTCGGGGATAATGTTGGTGTTAGTTGGCCTCTATATTGGGCAATGGCTTAACGTGATTAGCTATGTCGAGCGGCTAGGTAAAGCGTTATGGACTAAGATATCTCCCCTAGCTAAGCGCCAAATTCCCTTTAAATCTCCGTATGGCGCCATCAGTTTTGGCTTGGTGTGGGGCTGGCTGCCTTGTGGGTTGGTATATAGCACCCTGACATGGGCCGCTGCTTCTGGGAGTTCCGCGCAAGGCGCGCTCATCATGTTAGGGTTTGGCGCTGGCACGCTACCAGCGATGTTTGCCATTGGCATTGTGGCCAATAAACTCAAACTATTATTACAACATCGAGTGATAAAATATCTTAGTGCGTTACTAATCATCACATTCGGTGTTCAGCATATCTACATCAGCGTGGTTAATTTACCGTTCTGGCGCTAGCCCAGCTAGCCCTTTAATGCTAGCATCGTTATAAATGGCTTCTGTTATAGGGATATATAGCGTAAATGGACACTCAAAGCTGCACCGGAACACACGAAATACATTGCCAAAGTTGTAGTATGGTTGATCTCTGTATTCCATTTTCCCTCAATGAAACCGAGATTGCACAGCTCGACAGCGTCATTGAGCGTAAAAAACCAGTCCAAAAAGGGCAGCTAATCTGTCATGCCGGTCAAAAACTGCAATCGCTCTATGCTATCCGTTCGGGTAGTTTCAAAAACTATATCATTGGACCCGACGGCCAAGAGCAGGTAATTTCTTTTAGCCTAGCTGGTGATATCGTCGGTTTTGACAGTATCAGTCGAGGCTCTCATCAGAGTTTTTCGGTCGCGCTCGAAACCTCAATGGTTTGTGAAATACCCTATGATTCCATTGATCAATTGTCTGGTCGGATGCCGCGCCTGCGTCAACAATTATTTCGCCTAATGAGCGATGAGATCTTGTGTGACCAAACCATGCTAATGCAACTAAGCCAACGCACTGCGCAGGAACGATTAGCGACGTTTATCGACGCCCTAGCAGAGCGCTACGGTCAGCGCGGCGTTTCATCAACCGCATTTAGGTTAAGTATGACGCGTAGTGAAATCGGTAATTATCTTGGACTAACCGTCGAGACAATATCACGCTTATTCGGTCGCTTACAAAAATCCAATGTGATTGCAGTTAATGGCAAAGACATTACTATCATCGATAAAAAACAGTTAATTGCATTGAGCGCCATCGGTGGAGTTAGCTAACAAAAAAGCACCCCGATCATTTTGTTTTTATTAAGTTATAGGTGTAATATTAATTAATACCAGTTCTGATAATTTTGTGGTCTTGTTGTGCGTCGGTGTAATCGGTATAAGACCACTGGGATACTGGCGTTGTCTATCTTGTAGCTAGCTCTATATTTGAAACTATTTATGTGCGAGGCATTAATATGATGGAATATAAAAATATTTTAGTGATGGTTGACCCAACAATCCAAGAACAACCCAGTCTTGCACGAGCAGCGTATCTCGCCCGCAGTTATGGCGCTAAAGTCTCTGCTTTTCTGTGTATCTATGACTTGTCATATGAAATGACGTCGATGCTCTCGCAAGACGAGCGTCAAGCGATGCAACAAGGTGTGATGTCGCAGCACCGCCAATGGCTAACTGATATTACGGATCAATACCAAGATATTGAAATTGATTGCCATGTTGCCTGGCACAACCGCCCGTTTGAAGCCGCGATTAGCCATGTCCAAAAGCATAATATCGATCTCGTGGTTAAGTCCACCCACAAGCACGACAAACTAAAATCAATTATTTTTACCCCTACTGATTGGCATTTACTGCGTAAATCCCCCTGTGATGTGCTGTTAGTGAAAGATCACGAATGGCCGAGTGACGGAACGATCATCACGGCCGTCAATGCGGTGACGGAAGATCCCGATCACATCAATCTAAACGGTAAAGTAATGCAGCATGCAGTCGATCTTGCCAAAGTTATCACGGCACAAGTCAAAGTTGTTAATGGATTCCCTGGCACACCGGTCAACATCGCGATAGAGATACCGGAATTCAATACAACCCAATATAATGAATCAGTGAAGAAGCATCATATTAATGGTTGCCTCGATATCGCCAAGTCCTACGGCTTAACAGCTGCCGATTGCTTGGTCGAAGAAGGATTGCCGGAGGACGTTATCCCGGCGATAAGTCGTAGATTGGATGCTGAACTCGTTATCATTGGTACCATCGGACGCACAGGTTTATCCGCGGCGTTCATCGGTAATACCGCCGAACACGTTATCGATAATATCGATTGCGATCTACTTGCGGTTAAGCCAGACGGTTTCATTAGCCCCGTATCGTAATCTAGATTGATGGGCAGTAACCACACGCGCAAAATCCTTGTGCGTGCGTAGATCGCATAAAATCGAAATTTGATATGTCAGCCCATGGCAGTTAGGGGTATAATAGCAGCCTAATTTTTTGCCATAGTGATTTTTTAATGTCTAGTCCCCTTCCACAAGCCAACCCATCGTTAAAGACACAGATTAAGAAGCTTGATAAACGCCTCTCACGGAACGTTGGTAAAGCGATCAGTGATTTCAACATGATTGAAGATGGTGACAAAGTGATGGTCTGCTTATCTGGCGGTAAAGATAGCTATGTGATGCTAGACATTCTACTGAGCTTGAAAAAGCGTGCGCCGATTCATTTTGATATCGTCGCGGTCAATCTTGACCAAAAGCAACCAGGTTTTCCAGAACACGTGTTGCCAAAATACCTCGATCAGCTCGGTGTCGATTATCAAATCGTCGAAGAAGATACATACTCCATAGTGATCGATAAAATTGAGCCGGGTAAAACAACTTGTTCTTTATGTTCACGCATGAGACGCGGCATACTCTACCGTACCGCTAAAGAACTTGGCGCAACAAAAATTGCCTTAGGCCATCATCGTGATGACATGTTAGAAACCATGATGCTAAATATGTTTTTCAGCGGCAAGCTTAAATCGATGCCGCCTAAATTGGGCAGCGATAACGGAGAACATATTATCATTAGGCCGTTGGCTTATTGCATCGAGTCCGAAATAGCGCAATTTGCTAAGCTAAAGGAATTTCCGATTATTCCATGCAACCTCTGTGGCTCACAGGAAAATTTGCAACGTCAAGCGGTTAAAGGCATGCTCAACGATTGGAGCGAACGTTTCCCAGGTCGTATCGAATCAATGTTTACCGCGATGCAAAACGTCGTTCCCTCGCATCTCGCTGATAGCTCGTTATTTGATTTCAAGGGCATAAGTGTTGGTGAAATTGTCGAAGGTGGTGATACCGCATTCGATCAAGAAGTAGACACCAAACCTGTAAATGACGTGGCAACAGTTCAAGTGATCGAATTGCAATAACAATGGTAACTACCTGTAGCGCTAATGTCCCTCTGAACAGTGGATTAGCGCTATTTTTCCAATACTGGTGTTACTTTGCTGACGTTAGCACCAAATAACAACGCACCCTCATCATCAAAGTTTTCAATCTCTGCTTGTGACAAAACAAAACGCTGAGCTGACTCAGCAGCTATCCGTGATACCTGCTCATTATGCTTATACTGCAAGCCACCGCTCGTTTGTTTATCGAGCTTAAATGTCAACCCCGCCACTTTGGGCATGAAATACCGACCTGGCCATCCAGCTAGTGCGCTATATAACGCGTTGAACTGCGCTAACCATTGTTTTACCTTAACTGGTGAGATGGTATCGAGCTCAAAATCGGCGACCGCTATCTCCATCGCCAGATGACATATCATCGCTTGATCGGTTACCAACGTTATCGCGGCATGATCTTGCTTAAATTTCTTATCAAGTGGCAACAGTAATTTACCTTGGCTGGTAACGGACAAATCGATCTCTTGCTCACCATCACTTAAATAGACCCTGGTGGTGGGACACATTTGACCATTTGATGTTTGGCGCAGAAAAAAACCAAGAGATAATTGTGAGAAAGCAGTTTGTTGTGCGGTCTTAAGGCTTTTATAGATGCCACCGTAGGTGAATGATGTTTCGGCAGCTTTTGCATTACCGCTCAATGCAAGTAATAGTAATGCGGCAAGAGTGTAAGTTTTCATTTATAGATAGGCCTTATTATGACGAAGCATTTGTAAGAGCTCCGCCACGTAATCTTGTTGACGCTCAGAATAATTTATCAGCCCTGGCGCGAGAAATTCTGCTTTAACTGGCAGATTATTTTGACGTAAATGCGATCGGATTTGACGTAGCTCTTCATAAGCAGGATGGGTATTCAAATTACTGAGGTAACTCGCAATCGAGGCATCAACACTGTCAAAAACACGCACTTCGTGGCTAGCCGACTTACTCCGTGAGATTGGCACTAAGCCGCAACCTTTGCTAAAACACCATTGACCAAAGAAGTTAAGGCCAAGACGTGCAAAGCGCGAGGTGCCCCACCCCGATTCATTAGCCGCTTGCACCATCACTAATGCTTTAGGAATGGTATCGACTCGCACCAATAACTGCGCTAGTGCCGCGTCTGTGGTGAGCGCAGCTGTATATTTAAACTTGATCGCAATGTCTTCGAGCTGCTGCAATTGAGCGCTATCTAATTGTTGCCAACGACTACCATTTGCCAAAGATGATTGTAAATCTAATAATTGCTGGCGTTGCAACGCAATGTCACGATTGGCGCTGATGATGCCTGGCCTAATAAAATCGAAGAATGCCTGCTTACGCGCTTTAACATCGCGTATTGCGCTAAAATCTGGGGTTTTCTGCGCTATTTCAACTTTTTGCTTAACAGCCAATTGTTCTGGCTCGATTGCTGCCGGCTCATAAAAGAAAACCTGTAAAGTGAATACAGCAACAACTAACAAGGCAAGCGCCAATGTGACGCGCGCCACGAGTCCGAATTTCATTATTTAGGCCTTAAAGTCGTCATTATCTATTGTTGGCTCAATGGTATCAGCTCCGACACCATCAAACAATTGGCGGTACAACAAGCCTTTTACGTTCATATATAGTGGGATAGTGAATACTAGCGCGATCCCCATCGTATAAAACGATAGGAGGATCATTACCATCAGCCAGATATAGACCGATAATAGACGAAACCATTGTTTAGACGTTGCTTCTGCCGATAGTTTTAAGGCGGCAAAGATCCCCAATTGTTTATCGCACATTAGCATGGGTGCCATTGATAGCAGCAAAGACAAAAACAGCCCAGGTATAAGCAGCAACATAAAGCCAGCTTGCACCACAATCATGGTCACAATTGTAATCGCTATTATTTTGATGGTATAAGGCAAAACGTGGCGCAGATCGGCCAGCGCAATGGTTTCTGTTCGCGCAGCACTTAGGCCAAGTAACATTAAGCCGATTTCAAGTGGCGATAACAAAATGCTGGCTATCACCGATGTTAACGACAGCGTATCGAGTAATGATGTCTCGCTACCTTGCGCTAATAGGGATTGTTCTATGCTATTACTGGCGATAAATACCACCACGGCGAGGATAGCAATCAGCGGGAAATAGGCTAAAAAATTGTTTTTGGTGAGCTTCAAGCCATCCTTTAAAATCTCAAATGGCATTATCTTAGGTGTTACGGTCATGGGTTACTATTATATTGGATCAAACTGGCGCCATTATAGGCCTTTTCTACACGGTATTAAATCCCTAATCCTTCGATTTATTTTAGTGTTAGCGATAAATGCTGTTACACTTTAAAAATCACTGTGGCGGCGATTTAAGCTACAGTAACCTTAAGTAATCTATTGAGAATAATAAATGGAAAATAACCGAAATATCGTGCTTAGAGCCCTCAGCTTTATTTGGGCGGTCATCAACAATACGCGAAAACTGCTGCTTAACTTTTTAGTGTTCGGCATTATTTTGATCATTATTGGTGCTGCCAGTAAAAATGATCAAGCTAAGCCGCCAGTCGGAGCCGCATTGCTGGTTAACATTCAAGGCAGCTTAGTTGAGCAGAAGCGGCCAACAGACCCGCTAGACCAATTGTTAAAAGATAATTATCAACAAACACAAGACGCCGAAACTCTAGTGGCCGATGTGTTAGAGGCAATTGACTTTGCACACCACGATGATGCGATAAAAATGTTAGTGATTGACTCATCGCAGATGGCTTGGGGCAGTTTATCTAAATTGCAATCCATTGGCCGTGCACTTGACGCATTTAAAGCCAGTGGTAAACCTATCTATGCAATTGGTGGTGGTTACAATCAAGCGCAGTATTATTTAGCGAGTTACGCCGATAAAATTCTTATGAATTCAAAAGGAATGGTCGCTATCGATGGTTTCTCACGTTATAGAATTTATCACAAATCGTTATTGGAGAAACTCAAAGTAAATGCCCATGTATTCAGAGTTGGTACCTTTAAGTCTGCATTAGAACCCTTTCTACGTGATGATATGTCTCCCGCCGCTAAAGTCGCTAACCAATCTTGGCTCAACGACCTTTGGCAGTCATACATCACCGATGTAGCGGCGCAGCGCGAGTTAACACCACAACAATTTGACCTTAATGTTAAGGATCTACTGATAGCCGTTCAAGCGGCTGATGGTAGCTTTGCCAAAGCGGCGATTAACCTCGGGCTAGTTGATCAAATTGATTCAAACATCAACCTACTTAAGACACTGGTTGATATTGTCGGGCCATCAGAAAATAAGATGAGCTACAACAAAATCAGCATGAACAACTACTTAGCACAGCGTAAACTCCCTAACGCATTTGCTAAGAAAGGAAACATTGCGATTGTTGTTGCTAAAGGGCAAATCCTAAATGGTCACCAGCCAGCAGGCACAATAGGTGGGGCTAGCACATCATTATTATTACGTGAAGCACGCCTTAATGATGATATTAAAGCGGTTGTATTACGAATCGATTCTGGCGGCGGTAGTGCCTATGCATCAGAACAAATCAGAACAGAAGTGATTGCATTGCAACAAGCTGGCAAACCCGTCGTTGCGTCAATGGGCAGTGTTGCTGCGTCTGGCGGATATTGGATTGCTGCTAACGCCGATAAAATTATTGCACAGCCAACAACAATTACTGGTTCAATCGGTATCTTTGGCATGATCACAACTTTTGAGCGTTCACTTGAATCAATTGGTGTTTATACTGACGGCATTGGTACGAAAGAACTTTCTGGTGTCGGTGTGACACGAGATTTACCACAAGGCTTTAAAGATTTGATGCAAGCGCACATAGAATACGGCTACGCTCAATTTATTGGCTTAGTGAGTTCAGCACGCGGCATGACCATAGAACAGGTCGACCAAATTGCACAAGGTCGCGTCTGGTCGGGTCTTAAAGCACATGAATTTGGCTTAGTGGACGAACTTGGCGGCTTAGATCTAGCGATCGAACAAGCGGCACAGTTAGCCTCTTTAGAGGATTATAGCACCCAGATAATCAGCAAAGAGTTAACACCGATGGAACAAGTGATGCGCGATATCTTTAAAAGCAGTGTCGACGCGCTAGGCATTGAACCGCGCCCTGCAAGTTCACTGTCAAAAATCATTGGCAGCATCGACAGCTCATTGTCGACGTTCACTCAATTCGATGATCCACAAAATACCTACTTATTTTGTATAGAGTGTCAGCAATAAAGATAAACCAGCCCTGTATTTGCAGGGCTACTCTCCTAAAAATAGCGTAGTAAAATATCTTATTATTACGTTATACTACCCTCAATACACCATTCCAATTTTTAGCGTAAGTATCTCACTATGATCAAGAAAAAAATCTATATCGCCTACACTGGCGGTACTATCGGTATGACCGCATCAGAAGAAGGTTACCGCCCACAAACGGGATTTTTGAGTAATTGTGTTAATTCCAACGCAGAATTTTCACGCCCCGAAATGCCTGAATATACGATCAATGAATATTCACCGCTGATCGATTCATCAAACATGAAACCAAGTGATTGGCAGCGCATTGCGCAGGATATTAAGCAGCGGTACGATGATTACGATGGCTTCGTCATCCTTCACGGCACTGATACCATGGCTTATACCGCATCGGCACTGTCATTTATGTTAGGTGGATTAACGAAGCCAGTGATCGTGACAGGCTCACAAATTCCATTTTCTCAGCTACGTTCAGATGGTCAATCCAATCTACAAAATGCCCTATTTGTCGCCGCCTATTACCCCATAAATGAAGTAACGTTGTTTTTCAATAACAAATTAATCCGTGGCAATCGATCTACAAAGGCCTATGCGGATGGGTTCAATGCCTTCGAATCACCAAATTTAACCCAATTGCTAACGGTTGGGATTAACATTGAACTGCATGAAGGGGAAATCAATAAGCAGCCTACTGTGCCGTTTACGGTTGATAATATAACTGAGCAACCTGTTGGCGTCGTCATGCTCTACCCTGGTATCGATGCATCGGTAGTCATGAACATTATCAAGCAACCGGTTAAAGCGCTCATTATGCTGAGTTATGGTGTGGGTAATGCGCCTGAGGATCCAGCTTTGCTTGACGTGCTAGCAAAAGCGAATAGCGATGGCATTGTGATCATCAATCTTAGTCAATGCCAACGTGGTAAAGTCAATATGTCTGGATATGCAACGGGCAATGCATTGCAGCGCTGTGGCGTTATTAGTGGCGCAGACATGACTATCGAAGCAGCACTAACCAAATTGCATTGGTTGTTATCTAAAAATGAGTCTCTCGGTGAGATTAAACGGATCATGCAGCAAAATGTTGCCGGCGAACTGACCTTATAGTCTCAGAGGCGCGGACAAAAGCCTTTAGATTTTAGTCCGCGTTATCTCATCTTCAGAGAATTGCCTTTTTAACTGTGACTTTGAAAGGTTGTTTAAAACCCCGTCTTTACCCACGGTTAAGTGATCCGTTTGTTCTAGATGAGTTGCTTGATACAACATCATCGCTTGGGTCGCTTGTTCGCGTTGTTCTGGCGTTAAGGCTATACCATTTGGCCATTTTCCAATTTCGACCCCTTGTTTTAGTAATTCATAAACATTAGGTGACATCGCATTGATTAATTGTTCTATGTGCACACAGACCTCGTTAACTTGTGTTGGGAAACTGCCAATTGACGCTGTATTATAGCGACAAAGTTGGCGGTTGCCTATTTACGTTTGTTTAGCATTAATCGCACGCGATTAAAAAGATACCAAATGAAACCAACCGCGATCATCCCCTGACCGAGTATGTTGTACCATTGATCATCGATAGTGTCTTCCCAGTACCAAAGACTAAAGCCGCCAACGAACAGCAATAATGCGACAAATGTTTGATTTTGAATTGATTGCGCCATCTTGATTCGCTTTACACGATTATGACTAGCTACTGCATCTGAATCTTGAGCAGCAAAGTCGCTGTCACAATGATTGCAAACCGTGGCCTTATCGGAGATCTGCTTTTGGCAGCTTGGGCAAGAAATGATCGCCATATGATTTTCCTTTATGAGATTTAATAACAAAAAACCCGCTAAAGCGGGTTTTTTAACAGTGACTATTAATCGTTAGGATTAAAGTCACGCCAATAGTCTTTAACCGTCGACTTCATTTCCTTCGCCAGCATTAAAATGCCGATAAGATTAGGGATAGTCATTAGTACGATAGAGACAGCTGCAAGGGTCCACACTAGCGTCGTATCTGCAAACGATGCCCAGAAGAAACCAGCCACATAGAATACCCGATACGTTTTAACCCATTTGTTACCAAACAGATAAGTAACCGCACGGTCACCGTAGTATGACCAAGCTATCGCCGTCGAAAAGGCAAACAGCAATAGGCCAATCGAAACAATATACTGACCGTACTCTCCAAAATACCCCTGCTTAAAGGCAATGGTAGTTAATTTAGCGGAGTGAACCAGCGATTTCCCAGTGACCTCAATATCGGTGTTAGTTAACTTACCTTCAACAACTTCGAGTGTACCATTATATGGTAGCGCCTTAACTGAATATCGAATGTCTTCAGCAACAGAGCGTGCGTTGAGTAAAGTGAAGCCAGTACTTTGTGACTTACCATCAACAACAATAACGTTACCAGAGTATGGACCCACAGATGTCTCTTGTTTGTTTAAGTAAGTGAATAGTGCCTGACGGTCACCTTCGACTTGATCACTTAGCTCACCGTTAAGATAAACCATGTCGGAACGTTGGAATTCATTATCAAATTTTTGATTCCAAACCCCGGATGACAAAATTACCATACCCGTTAAGGTACAAATAATGATGGTATCGATGAAAGGTTCTAATATTGAAACCATGCCTTCTGCAACTGGCTGTTCAGTCTTAGCGGATGCATGTGCAATCGGCGCACTACCTTGACCCGCTTCATTTGAAAACAAGCCTCGGTTAACACCGCGATTAAATGCATAAGCAAAACTAGCACCTAAGAAACCACCAGCGGCCGCAGAGCCGGTGAATGCATATTCAAATACCGATAAGAATGATGGGACTAAGTTCTCAATATTGTAGAAGATAACCGCTAGAGCGCCAACAATATAGATAACCGACATTGCAGGTACGATTGTTGAGGTTACTTTCGCGATACGGCTGATACCACCGAGGATAACTAACGCTAAGATAACTGACAGCACGCCACCAGTAAGCATAGGTTCAAGACCAAAAGTGTCTTGCATGCCAACAGCAATGTTATTGACTTGCGGCATGTTGCCGGTGCCAAATGAGCTAATGATAGTGGCAACAGCAAAGATGACTGCTAACCATTTCATGTTGAGGCCTTTGTCCATGTAATACATTGGACCACCAGCCATGGTGCCATCTTCAACCGTGTCACGATATTTATGTGACAAAGTTACTTCGACAAATTTAGTCGTCATACCAAAGAACGCGGTAGCCCACATCCAAAATAAGGCAGCCGGACCACCTAAAAATAGTGCAAATGCTACGCCACCGATATTACCGGTACCAACAGTACCAGATAACGCTGTCGCTAGCGCTTGGAAATGAGTGGTATCCCCTTTATCGTTGTCATTAGCATATTTACCTGTAACGACGTTCCACGCGTGTTTGAAATAACGCACTTGTGGGAAGCCCAAATAAATCGTAAAAAATAAGCCTGTACCCAACAGCAAAAACGGGAAGTAACCCGCCGAGCCAAGATAGCTATCTAGAAAAACTAGAAAATTGTTGATTGATTCCAAAGTAATCATCCTCATCGTTATAATTATTTTAACGCAACGATGATAGCCTAATTCGG